>JADMIO010932560.1_pt1 | contig 139060 bp, 146 predicted proteins | sample 8958161 | NCBI WGS metagenome assembly JADMIO01 (sample SAMN16585339, study PRJNA669376) | soil metagenome | isolation source: Crop rotation soil | place: USA: Cullars Rotation, Alabama | collected 2011
GCGACAACTTGTCCACGTGGAATTCTAAGCTTAGGATCCCAATGTGCTGGAAAGAGGTGTACGGGCCGGACTCTCCCGAACTCGATCCGGGCGCCGACCGGCTGAAAATTTATCGCTGCAGCCTTGCGTCCATCGCCGACTTCGAACGCCGCCTCGCCGGCGCCAGCGCGCAATAGCTATTTCTTGTCCCGCCCGAAATTTGGCGACGCGGTGTCCTGCCCAGCGTCGATGACTTCGCGCCGCATGCGGCGCGCGCGATCAAACAGCTGCCAGAGATAGTCGCCGTCGCCCCAGCGGATCGCTTTCTGGAGGCCCGAAAGCTCCTCGGAGAATTGCCCCAACATTTCGAGCACCGCTTCGCGGTTGTTGAGGAACACGTCGCGCCACATGGTGGGATCGGACGCGGCGATGCGCGTGAAATCCCGAAAACCAGAAGCGGAATATTTCACAACTTCGCTTTCGGTGACGGCTTCGAGGTGTTCCGCCATCGCCACGATGTTGAATGCAATCAAGTGCGGCAGATGGCTCGTGACCGCCAGCACGACATCGTGCCGATCGATGTCCATGACTTCGACGTTGGCGCCGAGTGTTTGCCAAAACCGCGTCAGCGTATCGACCGCGCTTTTTTCTTCGAAGCTGCCGCCCAGCGGCGTCAGGATCATCCAGCGGTTTTGAAACAGCGTCGCAAACCCCGCGTCGGGCCCTGAACGCTCCGTGCCCGCGAGCGGGTGACCCGGCACGAAAACGGCGTGCGGCGGAATATGTGCAGCGACCGCGTCGGCGACCGCACGTTTAACTGAACCCACGTCTGTGACGATGACGCCAGCTTTCAGATGATCCTTGATCGACGCCGCCGCGTCGCCCATGGCGCCGACGGGTACGGCAAGCACGACGAGGTCAGCGTTGGCCGCGGCCTGCGCGACGCTATCGGCAACGTCGAATCCGATCTCCTTCGCGCGCGCACGCACTGTTGCGTCAGCGTCGAAGAGCACGATTTGCTTTGCCGCGCCGGTGTCCCTCGCTGCATGCGCGATCGACGACCCGATCAGCCCCGCGCCGATAATCGCGATGCGGTCGAAGCTCACGACAGAAATTCCTTCAGCGCCGCCAGCGCGCCGTCGTTTTGGTCCGTCAGCCCCATCGTGAAACGCATCGCGTCGGGCAGGCCGTAGCCCTTCATGCCGCGCAGGATGAAACCGCGCTTGCGGAGGTGCGCGTCCGCCGCGACCGCCTGCCTCGGCTTGAAATGCACCAGCAGAAAATTCCCGACGCTCGGCGTGACCTTGAGGCCCATCGCTTCCAGCGCGCCTTTGACGCGCTCGAGCTCCGCTAAATTGTGCGCCACGCTCTTGTCCATGAAATCCTGGTCTTCAAGCGCCGCGATCCCGGCCGCCATCGCCGGTGTTGACACGTTGAATGGCCCGCGCACGCGATTGAGCGCATCGATGACCAACGCCGGCGCGTAGCCCCAGCCGAGGCGCGCCGCCGCGAGCCCGTAAATCTTGGAGAACGTGCGCGTCATGATGACGTTCTCGGTTTCCGCTGCGAGTTCAAGCCCTGGCGAATAATCGTTGCGGCGCACGTACTCCGCGTAAGCTGCGTCGATGACCAGCAGCACGTTTTCCGGCAGGCCCGCATGCAGGCGACGGATTTCCGCGAACGGCAGATAGGTCCCGGTCGGGTTGTTCGGATTGGCCAGCATGACCATGCGCGTCTTCGGCGTGACGCAGGCGAGCATCGCATCCACGTCCGCGCCCAGATCTTTATCCGTCGCGAACACGGTTTTTGCGCCGGATTGCTGCGCGGCGATTTTGTAGATGCCGAATGCGTGCTGGTTCGTGACCATCTCGTCGCCGGGACCGAGATAGGCGCGTGTCAGCAGGAAGAAGAGTTCGTCGGAGCCTGCGCCGCAAATGATGCGCGCCGGATCAAGCCCATAGCGCGCGCCGATGGCTTCGCGCAGTTTCCGCGCCGTGCCTTCCGGATAGATGTTGAGCTTCTGCGCCGCTTCCGCGTACGCCGCCTTCGCACGCGGACTTGGCCCGAAGGGATTTTCGTTCGACGCCAGCTTCACTGGCCTCTCGATGCCCGGCAGCGTGTTCTCGCCGCCTTTGTAAGGCTCGATCTCCAGGATCGCGGGCAAGGGTTTTACGGTCATGGGCGCTTTCAGAGTGCGTGTCAGACGCGGGCGTAGGAGCCCAGCACGCGCACCGCGTCAAGGCCATGCGACGTCATCGCTGCGGCGCGCGGATCGTCGATCGCGAGGAACCCTTCGACCCGCAACAGTGCACGCGGTTCCGCGCGCGCGACTTCGCGTCCCTTGAGTCCCAGGTCGCTCAGCGCGCGCGTGGCGCGGTGATGGGGGTCGAACGCGATGAGGATGGTTATGTCCCCGCCGCCCTCTTCGTTGGGCATGGCCGCGAAGACGGCTGCTTCTGGTTCTTCTCCAACCGGCCCGCGCTGCGGCAGCCCCGCGATCAGGTGCAGGTTACGGAAACGGTTCTCGGTCAGCGCGGGCCACCAGGCGCCGACGCCGGGCGCGGCGGGCCAAGGCGTCACCGCGACGCAGGTGTTGGGCTGCTCGGCGGCGCGCAACAAAGCGGCCTGTGGTTCGCCGACATGCGAGATGCGCGTGCGGGCGCCAAAGTGCCGACGCGCGACGTCAAAGAGCCGCGTCGGATCGCTGCGCCCGCCGCCGACAGCGACGTCGATCTTGCGCTGGCGCCGAAGGTTAGCCGCGATTAGCGCGCGCCAGACCTCCACCGTAACGTCGGGCTCCATCCCCGGCGGCGTGGCTTCCACAAGTTTGCGCAGCAGCGCGACTTCGCGGCCCGGCCGGATTGGCAGCCCCGGGTCGTCGGCCTTGAGGGCGGCCAGGCGATCGCCCACGCCCAAACGTTGCGCGATCAGATCGAGCAACGTCTTGTCCAAGGCGTCGATTTCGCCGCGCAAGGCGGCCATCGCGTCCTGATGGGAGGAGCCATCGTTCATGACCGGAACCATAACGACCTTTCCCAGCCGCCGCCAACGCCCGCGCCAGCCGCGGGTGCGTTGCCCCAAAACAGGCGCGAGGATGCACAAACCGCAACGCGCGCTATACATGCGCGCATGATTCAAGCGGCGAACGCGGCACGGTTGCAGGCGGCAGGGGGTGTGCGCACGCTCGCCTTCGATTCCGGCACGCCTCTGCAGCTTTCAAGCGGGCAAACGCTGTCTCCCCTCACCATCGCCTTCGAGACCTACGGCGCCTTGAACCAGGACCGCAGCAACGCGGTTCTGGTCTGCCACGCGCTTACGGGGGACCAGTTCGTGGCGAGTCCCAACCCGATCACCGGGCGCCCGGCCTGGTGGCCGCGCATTGTGGGGCCGGGCCGGCCCATCGATACCAACCGCTTCTACGTCATCTGCCCCAACATCCTGGGCGGCTGCATGGGCACGACCGGTCCCGCCTCCGCAGCGCCCGACGGCCAGCCCTACGGGCTTCGCTTCCCGATGATCACCGTCGCGGACATGGTGCGCGCGCAGGCGATGCTGGTCGAAGCGCTCGGCATCGAAAGCCTCTTTCTGGCGATCGGCGGCTCGATCGGCGGCATGCAGGCGCTGCAATGGGCGAGCGCCTACCCCAAGCGCGTGTTCGCGTGCGCCTCGATCGCGACCGCCGCGCGTCACTCAGCGCAAAACATCGCGTTCTACGAGGTTGGACGCCAAGCGATCATGGCCGATCCCGAATGGAAGGGTGGCGAATACCTCGCGCAGAACACGCGTCCGACCAAAGGCCTCGCGGTTGCGCGCATGGCCGCGCACATCACCTACCTTTCCGACACCGCGCTGCGCGCCAAGTTCGACCGCGCGCTGCAGGGACGTGAGAAAGTCTCGTTCGGTTTCGACGCAGACTTCCAGGTGGAAAGCTATCTGCGGCACCAGGGCCAAAGCTTCGTCGACCGCTTCGACGCCAATTCGTATCTCTACATCACGCGCGCGGTCGATTATTTCGATCTCGCGGCAGATTTCGGCGGCACGCTCGCCAACGCGTTCCAAGGCGGCGCGACACGCCATTGCGTCTTCGCCTTCTCCAGCGACTGGCACTACCCGCCGGAGGAAAACCGCGCCATCGTGCGCGCACTGATCGCGGCGGGCGCGGAAGCGTCCTTCGTGGAAGTCGAAACCGACAAGGGCCACGACGCTTTCCTTCTGGAAGAGCCAACCTTCGAAAGCGCGCTGACTGGCTTCATCGACAGCGCCGCCACGGCGCGCGGCCTCGCGCTGCCAGGAAAGCTGATCTGATGGCGCTCGAACTCGTGCAGCCGATTGCCGACCGGGACGCGCCCGGCAAGCCGCGCACGGATCACGAAGTGATCGCGGCGATGGTGCGCGACGGAGCGAAAGTGCTCGACGTCGGCTGCGGCGATGGCGCGCTCCTGCGCCTGCTCGCGCGCGAGTGCGGGACCAAGGGCCGCGGCATGGAGCTTTCGCAAGCGGGCGTGAATTCGTGTGTCGCGAAGGGGCTTGCCGTTGTGCAAGGCGACGCCGACCGCGACCTCAAGGACTATCCCGACAATTCGTTCGACTACGTGATCCTGTCGAAGACCATCCAAGCCGTGCGCCGCCCGCGCCTCGTGCTGAAGGAGCTCGCGCGCATCGGCGAGCGCGTCATCGTGTCGTTCCCGAACTTTGGGCACTGGCGCGTCCGCTACCAGCTCGCCACGCGCGGTCGCATGCCCATCACGCAATCGCTGCCGTCGCGCTGGTGCGACACGGAAAACCTGCATCTCTGCACCGTGCGCGATTTCGCCGAACTCGCGCGCGATCTTCACCTTGCCATCGAACGAGCCGTTCCGATCAGCGGCGGGCAGGCCGGCGCGCCGTTTGCGACCACGCTCTGGCGCGCGAACTGGTTTGCCGAAGAAGCGGTGTTTCTCCTCGTCCGCGACTAGAAACTGATCCGTGCGCGACCGCGCGCCGTATCTTCTGCAGCGCCCCAGACGCACCGGCGCTTCGAGGAGACGATTTCATGCACACGAAATTTGGCGCGGCCTTGGCCGCGATCAGCGCAGCTTTGCTCTTTGGCGGCTGCAGCATGGACGGCCAATCCAGCACCACATCCAGCCAATCCATGGCCACCCAGTCCATGGCGCAGGAACAGACCGTCGAAGTCGGCGGCGCGGCGATGTACCCATCGCGCAACATCATCCAGAACGCCGTCAATTCACGCGATCACACCACGCTTGTCGCGGCGGTGCAGGCCGCGGGCCTCGTCGACACGCTGCAGGGACCCGGGCCGTTCACGGTGTTTGCGCCCACCAACGCCGCGTTCGACAAACTGCCGGCCGGCACCGTGCAAACGCTCCTGCAGCCCGCCAATCGCGGCGCGCTGACGCAAGTGTTGACCTATCACGTCGTCGCGGGGCGTCTGTCTGCTGACGATCTCGCGGCGCGCGTGCGGGCCGGCGGAGGGCGCGCGATGCTCACCACGGTAGAAGGCGCGAACCTCACGGTGACGCAGAACGCCGGGCACATCATCATCACCGATGCTCGCGGCGACATGTCGACAGTGACGATCTCGAACGTGAACCAGTCGAACGGCGTCATCCACGTCGTCGATACGGTCCTGCTTCCCCCGCAAGGCTGATTTCGACGCACTCTGCGAGGCGCCGCTCCCTCCGCGGCGCCTCGTTTGTCGCTTATCGCGCCACGCACCTCAGCGGTTGCTTGTAAGAAACATCGGACGGGTCGAGACGACGCGCTTCTGCGCGCTCCCGCTCCGCCTGTTCGCACCGGCCAGCGCCGGCCAAAGCGGTTGCGTAAGAATCATGGACAGCCGCGTCATTCGGCAACAGCGCTAGAGCTTGCTCGCAATAGGTTAGCGCTTCGGGGGCGCGGTTCGCTCGCGCCAGAATGTAGCAATGATTGTTCAGCAAGCCCGGATGGTTGGGCTGCATAGCCAGCGCCCGCGTGCTGTCGGCCAATGCTGCGTCGCTCTCGCCGATTTCATCCAGCAAGGTGGCGCGGTTGGCGAGCACGCCCCAATTATCCGCCGGCAAGGCGCGATAAGTGCTGAGCGCGGCTTCGTAACGCGCATCGCCTGCCCGCTTGAGGATCGGTATGATGAGGGGATAAACCGCATCCGGATAGACGACGACCTGCGCGTTGAGCTGGCGCGCCGCTGCGGGAATTGTGGGCGCATTGCTCAGCATGTCGGCCGCGATGTCGGCGTCAACCAGCGCCTCTTGCAGCCGGCCTACATGTTCGTACGTCGCTGCGCGATTGGCGTGGAATTGCGCGTCAGAATAGAGGCGTTGTCCGCCCGGCGGGCGCGCATCGTCATAGTAACGCGCGGCATCAGACCAACGGCGCTCCATGAGCGCTTGCGTGCCGAGATTGATCAAGGCCAACGTACGCGCACTCGAGCCCGCTGGCGCAACTGCCAAGCAAGCATTCCAGTCGGTTTGCACGTTGGGCATAATCCTGCAGTCGGGGGGTAAATCGCTATCCTGCGCCGCTGCGACGCCTGCAAACGTCAAGACGAACCACCCAAGCAATAAGGCTCGCATGCCAATCTCCTTCAGGCGTTTCTATCACAGATAGCTCAACCACCAATCGCGCCGGCGGCTCTTCACGCCCGCCCACCACAAGCATAGCGGATAAAGGATCGCGAGCGCGCTTAGCCACGCCAGATAGGCAACCCAGAGCGGCGCACTGTAGGGCGCGTACCATTCGGGGTGCAGGAAGCTCTTGAGGATCTGGTTGCTCATGAGACTTGGGTCGCCGCCCCGCGCGGCGAGCGCCGTCATAGCCATCGCGTGCAGCAGGAAAATGTGCAGGACGTAGGCGAAGAGCGGCACTGCGCCGAACGCCCAGAAGAATTTTCCCACCGCGCCCCTGAGCCGCGCGATCAACGGAAACGCCAGAAACACAGCCCCCAACGTTGCGCAAACATAGAGCAGCGACGGCGGATACTTCTGCACGTCGAAGAAGCGCATCAGCGTGCCTCCGACATTGCCGTAGCGCAGCCACGGCTGCGGGTCGCCGTAGAGATTGATCCACCGCAGCACCAGAAACGCCGCGATCATGCCCGCGCCGAGCAGCATCAGCGTACGGTCACGCTCACGCGCGGGCGCGGCGAACACCGGGCCAAGTCCGTATCCAAACGCCATCACGCCCACCCAAGGCAGCACCGGATAAGCCAAAAGCCCAACGGGCTGTCCGCCGATGAAGATAGGGCCGGGAACGTGCAGGAATTGCCACAGGAGCGCGAAGCTGCCGAGGGCCTGAGGCTGGACGGGATCGAGCAGATTGTGCAGCAGGATGATCGCCACGCCGATCGCCAGCACGAACTTGCGCGGCAGCCATACCAGCGCCGCCAACGCCATCATCGACCAGCCGATGGCCCAGATGACCTGCAGAAACGGCATGCCCGGAATTGCGAAGGTCCAGGCAAGGTTGACGAAGGTGAGTTCGAGCACCACGAGCCAGAGACCGCGCGTTAGCAAGAAACGCGACAAAGTCGGCGTGTCCTTACCCTTCTCACCCTGAAGCCACGCCGACACACCTGCAAGCAGCACGAAAGTCGGCGCGCAGAAATGCGTCACCCAGCGCGTCAGATAGAGAAAGGGCGTAGTGTGATCCGGATCAAGCGGGCTGTAGGCGTACGCGCTCTCATGAAAGAAATCACGCGCGTGATCGAGCGCCATGATCACGATCACGAGCCCGCGCAGCATGTCGATCTCGCGGAGCCGAACACCCGCGGCGAGCGCGGGCGCGGCCTTCGATCCAACGGCGCCGGCCGTAATGTCAGTCATGCATCTCGCCTCGTTTGCGCAAACCCGGCGCTTATGAAGGCGAATGCCCCCGCTCGCGCGCTGTGTCCAGCGTCACGGGACGACTAACCCGTGCGTCGAGTTCGCCATACGCGGCCACTAACAGCCGCGTGATCTCCGCCCAATCGGCTTCGCTCGTGCGTCCGCGCGTACGGTCGCGCAGATCCATCGCCGCCACGCGGAGGCGGGCGTATTCGGAGAGCGTTTCGGGTTGTTCGCCATAGAGGTATGCCGTCGCCGCAGCTACGGCAGGCGCATAACGCGCCGGCCCGACATTCTCGCGCCGGAGCTGCCACCATTCCAGTTCAAGCCGCGCGGCCTCAGCCGGATCGATCTGCAAACGCGCGGCGCTGGCGAGTATCGCGAAATGCTCCGTGAGCTTCGGCAGCGCGGCCTGCGCTTCCGCGCGCGAATGCGAGCGCTGAAACAGGCGCGCGGCTTCCGCGGCGGCCAATCCCGAGCGCGCAGAGTCAGCGGGCGACAGCCCGAAGTCGCGGCTTTCCGTCAGGACTAGACCATTAGCGAGATCGGCGTAGCGGCGCTCGTAATAGGCGCGCCAGAGATTGGCTTCGTCACGCCCGACGACCGCTGGATCGAAATCATGAAAATGGTTTTGGCGCGGCCATAGCGCCCACGCACCGAGGACCACAAGTAGGATCGCAAGCGTCGCCAGAATCTTCCGCCGTTTCAGAAACGCCAGCGCCCCCGCCATCCGAGCGTCACACGTCGGCGTAATTGAAGGCGATGCGGCCAACCATGCCGACAGGTTTCAGCCGGCCTTCTGTCGCGAACAGGCACAAGCAATCCTCATTGCCCTCAACGATCGGCTTGTGGTTGAAGTCGCCATTAGCTTCAGCGAAATCGCCAGCCGAGAAAAGCCCGAGCTTGTCGCGATAAGCGCCCTTCAACACTGTGCAGAATTCCGCGCCGGAATGGCTGTGACGCGCGGTGAGCCCACCGGGTGCGACGTTCAAGAGATAGACGCGGTTCTCCGGCGCGTGCGGCGTGTCGATGGGCGCAACCCACACGCCGGGCGCGACCCACTTCTTCGGCAGCAACGTCAAGCGTTCGGCCAATGGACGCCGATCGACCGACGGCGCCGGTCCATCGAGACGCCCGAGCACGGTCGCGAGCGCGCCTGGCGCCATGTCCGTGTTCGGCAGCGCTTCAAGCGCCTCGCCCGACACCGCTTCGTACGACCGCACGCGCGCGCGGCAATGCGCGCACCCTTCGACGTGGGCGCCGACCACGAGCCCAAAGCCCGGTTCAAGCGCACCAGCGGCATAGGCGGCCAGCGTGTCGTCGCTTGGATGATGGCGCGGGTTGGTCATGCCGGCCCCCATTGCGCGCGGAGTTTGATCAAGGCAAGCCGCAAACGCGATTTCACGGTGCCGAGCGGTAGCGACAGCGCCGCCGCGATTTCCGAATGCGGAAGGTCTTCGAAGAACGAGAGGCGCACGACCTGGCGCTGTTCTTCCGAGAGCGTGTCCAGGGCTGCACGCATCCGCTCTTCCGTTTCAACGCGCTCAACGGCCTCGTCGGGAAGCTCTTCTTCGTTGCTGGGCTCTTCAACGCTGGAGGAATACGCAAACTCGACTTTCTCGCGTCGCAGCCGGTCGATCCAAGCGTTCCGGGCGATGACAAAAATCCAGGTCGAGGCGCCGGCGCGCTTGGGATCGTAAGAGCCCGCCCTGCGCCAGACCGACACCATCGCGTCCTGCGCCAGATCTTCCGCCTGGGCAGCAAGCGCCCCGAGCCGGATCAGGTAGGACTTCACGCGCGGCGCATAGGACTGAAACACCAGCGCGAACGCTTCCCGGTCGCCCTGCGCCACCCGCATCAGAAGCGCTGCGTCGTCTGGCTTGGCCCTATCCATCCGCACGACCGTGCCGCGCCGGAAAAAGCGGGGTCCGGAGCACGGAATTGGCGGCCCGAGCGCGCCAGGTGTAAGGGCCAAGGCAGGCATCGCGCTCTCTACGCGCCGGAGCAAAGATTGGATCAGCGCCGGGCTGATCCATTTTCAGCCATGGCTCGTATCCTCCGTATCCGAAATCAACGGGGATCACGCGCATGGCTCTGGCAACGATTGCACCCACAGCGCGCAAGCCTATCGCCCAGGCAACGTCCGGCAAAGATCAAATGTCGCCGCCGCGATTGAAGTCGGGGCTCTACCACGGGCTCGTTCGCCATGCGCGTCCCGGCAAGCACAAGCTCCGCTACCGCATCTTCATGATGGCGCTCGATCTGGATGAGATCGATGCGATCGCACGCCGCTTTCGCTTCTTCACGCACAATCGCCCCGGCCTGATGGCGTTCTACGATCGCGATCACGCCAGCTACACAAACGCGCCCGTGAAGCCGCAGATCGAGGCGAAGCTGCGCGACGCCGGCATTCCATGGGACGATGGGGAAATCATGCTGCTCTGCATGCCGCGCCTCATGGGATACGTGTTCAATCCGGTGTGCGTCTATTTCTGCCGTCGGAGCACCGGCGAGCTCGCCGCGCTTGTGTACGAAGCGCACAACACGTTCGGCGACCGCCACTTCTATGTGCTGCCCGCTTCCGAGGCGGCAGACGGCAGCGTGTCACAAGCGTGCGCGAAAGAGATGTACGTCTCGCCCTTCCTGCATGCGGACTTGCGCTACGAATTTCGCATCACGCCGCCGCGCGAGCAGACGATCTTCTCGATGGTGGTGCGGCGCGGCGCGGATATTGCGCTGACCGCTTCCTTCGCGGGCCAACGCCAGGAGCTCACTGACCGCGCGCTCGTCGGCGCCTTCGCCTCCAATCCGCTAATGACGTTCATGACCATCGTCGGCATCCATTGGGAGGCGCTCAAGATGTTCGCCAAAGGCGTGCGCTATCTCGGGCGCGGGCGCGAACCGAAATTCATCCTCGACACCCTGGCGCGGCAAGCGAAGGCCGACGCCGCGCGCGATTGCCGGCTGGAAGCGGGCGGCGCGAAGGGCTAGTCTCCCCTCGGGAGGGGATGCCCATGGACGTCGCTGTCGATCGCGATTTCGAGATTTACAAGCTTCTGGTTGAGGAAGTCCGCGAGGTCCGCCGTGCGCGGCGCGAGATCGTAAACGTCTACACCACGCTCAATATCGCGGGCGTCGGCGCGCTTGGCTTTCTTACCTCCAACCACTCGCTCAATCCCGCGCTTTTGATCTGGCTCGTGGTGGCGCTGGTTATGATCTGCGTCATCTGGCGCACGTCGAATGCCTACTTCACCACGCAGCTCAATAAGAAATACGTCATCATCTATGAGCGCGAGAAAATGCTCGGCGTCGATTGCCTTGAACGCGAATGGCACAATCTGCCGCGCAAGGGTCCGATCCGCTGGTTCGGGCTTGAGCGTTCGATGCCGCTCTTGTTCATCGTCGGCTATCTTATCTTTCTGGCCTACCAAGTGACGATCGACGACGTCACCGGCATGGTCCAAGGCGCCTGGCGGCCGCTCGCCGACATTTGGGATCGCTTCTTCTAGCCCTCGATCGCGCCCTGCCCGGTTTCACCAGTACGAATACGCAGCACCGAATCCAGGTCGTACACCCACACCTTGCCGTCGCCGATCTTGCCGGTCTTGGCCGCGCCCGCGATGGCTTCGACGATCGCTTCCACGCGCGCGCTGGGCGTCGCGACCTCGATTTTCACCTTCGGCAGCAATTTCACTTCGTACTCGGCGCCGCGATAGACTTCCGTCTTTCCCTTCTGGCGCCCAAAGCCGCGCACTTCCGAGACCGTGAGCCCGGCGACGCCGGTTTCCTTCAACGCATCGAGCACCGGATCGAGACGCGAGGGCTTGATGATGGCGGTGACGAGCTTCATGGGCGCGACGTCCTGTCAGCGAAGTGAACTAGACGCCACGAATGCGTCAGCCGCCCTGCTAGGGCAAGCGCCAGCGTGTGTTCCGCCGCGCACCGCCACGCGTTCTCAACGGCGCCTTGGCCAAAAGGACACGCCCCTCGGAGCGCGACGTATCGGCATAGAGGCGCTTCACCGCCTCCATGAGCACCAAGCCGCCCTGCGCGGGCCACACGATTTCGCCGACCCGCTCGAAGGCATCCGCGGCTTTCACAAACGGAGTCCACGTCGTGGGCGGCGCATAAAGCGCGCGCGCCGACGCTACCGGTTCGAACATGCTGTCCGCGAGAAGCGTCGCCAGCTGCAGCCGTGAATAAGGCCGCCCGTGCCCGAAAGGCGTGGCGTCGGCCTGCGCCCACAAACTCCAGCGATTGGCAGCGACCACGACCAGACGCCCCTCCGGCGCCATCACCCGCCAGACTTCGCGCAGCAATTGCCGCATCGTGTCGGTCTCTTCGAGCGCGTGCACGATCAGCACGCGGTCGAAGATGGCGTCGATGAAAGGCAACCGGCCCTCCTCGGCCAGCACCGCGAGGGAACTTGCGTCCGCCGGCCATGGCTCGACGCCCTGCTCGGCCGGCATCATCGCCACCACGCGCCGCGCACCGGCGCGGAACTGGTCGAGGTACGGCGTGGCGTAGCCAAGTCCCAGCACATCGAGCCCGTCGGCGTTGGGCCAAAGCGCCGCAATGCGCCGGCCCGCCATGCGTCGCGCCGCATCGCCCAAAGGCGAGGCGTAGAAACGCTGCAAGGCCAGAACGTCGACGCGCATGGAAGTCCTAGGATGAGGACGCTAAGTTAAGGCCATGCTCCAAGTTCACCAATTCCCCGTCCTCGACGATAATTACGCCTTCCTGATCCACGATCCGGCCAGCGGCGAAACCGCCACGATCGACACGCCCGACGCCAAGGCCATTCTTGCGGAAGCGCAAAAGCAAGGCTGGAAGCTCACCCAGATCTGGAACACGCACTGGCACCCCGATCATGCCGGCGGCAACGTCGAGATCAAGCAAGCGACCGGCGCAACGGTTGTCGGGCCAGCGGAAGTGGAGCGCATCGGCCCTGCGCCCGACCGCATCGTGCGCGAAGGCGACGAAGCGAAGCTTGGCGGGCTGACCGCGCGGGTGCTGGAAGTCGGGGGGCACACGCTGGGGCACATCGCCTACGTGTTCGACAGCGAAAAAAAGGCGTTCGTCGGCGACGCGATTTTCGCGCTGGGCTGCGGGCGGCTGTTCGAGGGCACGCCGCAGCAAATGTGGACGAGCCTTTCCAAGATCGCGGCGCTGCCGAGCGACACGACGCTTTATTGCGCGCACGAATACACGCAGGCCAACGCGCGCTTCGCGCTTTCGGTCGATACCGGCAATTCAGCGCTCAAAGAGCGCGCGGCGGAAATCGACCGCCTCCGTGCGGCTGGAAAACCAACCGTGCCGATGACGCTCGCGCAGGAGAAGGCCACCAACCCCTTTTTGCGCGCGCCCGCGCTCCTGCCAGACAAAGCAGATTGGGAAGCGTTCGCGGACATCCGCAAACGCAAAGACAATTTCAAATGAACATCCGAAAGCTTGAGCTTGCAGGATGGGCGATGACGGCCCTCATTCCAATTGTCGTGCTCGCTGCGCCCAACATGCCCAAAATATTGCAGGCAGGACTCATCGCCGTTGACTTGTTTTTGGCCCTTGCGCTGGTCGCCATTCACCTTCGGCGTCAGATTTTTGGCGACACCAAGCGCTGAGCGTTACTGCTCTGGCCCTTGTACTTGGCCCGTGACCACGCCGCGGACGGTCGCCGTAGAAGGACGGCCCTCATAGCCCATTTGCGGCGCGACCTGAATGATCAGCGTATCGCCGCGAAGCATTGCGCCGGGCGTGGGACCGATCGTGATGATAACGTGCCGCACCGTCGTCATCGGCGCCGCCGCCAGACCTTGCGCGGCGCGCTCGGCCGCATCCATCACGACGCCGCTGGCGGGGCCATTGACTTGCATCGGCGCATCAAACGTCACGGTTTGACCGAGCTGACGCGCCGCCATCGCCTGCAACTGCCGCAGACGCTCGCGCATATATTGCTGCTGCACGGCTTCGGGCGTCAGCGGCGCGACCTGCGCTTCTTCGGTCGCCGGCGCGCCGGTGCGATGGGTGCGCGTGTAAACGATGATGCCGCCGTGCGGCGTCACGCGCAGGATCACGTCGCCGTTTTCGGTACGATAGATTTCGCCGCCGCCGGCAGCCGCGACGGGCCGCAGCACGTGCACTTCGGGATCGCCTTCGAACCGCACCAGCGCGACGCGCCCGAGCGTGCGGTCGAACACGAAGCGCACGGAACCGTCCGGCGTCGAGTAACGCTTGGCTTGCGCTTCAGAGGAGTCAGACATGAGCCCCTGCGCCATCGGCGAAGGCCGGCCGGTCTGCGCGAGCGCGACCGGTGCGGACGCGCCCGTAAACGTCAAAGCCGCAGCAAACGCTGCGGCCCCGCGCTTAGACAGTGTCCCGCACGCTTGGCTCATGGGGCTCAAAGGAGCGGTCCGATCCGGGCGCTTTTGGGGCGGTGTTGCAGAGTATTCACGCCACTGTTGCGGCAATATCGCAGCCTGATTGTAATTCTTAACTGACAGGGGCGTGGGTGACCTCGACCCAAGTCTCGCGACGCTCGCCCTTCAGAGCCTCGAGCGGATCGGGCTTAGGCTCTGCTTTGATACGGATATGCTGGGGCTTTTCGCGCGCGGCGTACACCAGTTCAACGGGCGCGCGGCGATGGCGAACGCGGTGGACCACGCGCGTCACGTGCGGCCGCTCAGCAGCCGCAAGCGGCGCCAGCGGGTGGGCATAGACTGCATTGGGGATCCGCACGCGAACCGATTCGCCGTGGCTCGGCGGCGCAGCCGACGAAAGATCGCCTGCGACACCGGCCAAAAAAGCGACCGCGCACAGCCCCAGGGCCGCCGCCACAATGCGCACGACAGAGCTGTCCCGATTCAGCGAATGGGCCTGCATAGCGGCAGGGTTAACTGAGTCGCAAAATTCGTCAGCTTGGGCCGTCAGCGGGCGGGCGCGGAATCGCGTTTCGCCAGCAAGACAATTAGGCTTGCGCCATGCCGTACAAGACCACGCCCGAATACGCGCAGCTGCGTGAGACTGCGTTCCGACAAAGCGCGGAAGCGCTCGAGACGCACGCAGATCCGTTCGGGGTGATCATGGAGACCGGCTATCCCGATGGCGTCGCCACCATCGTGGCGATGCACGAAGGCGATAGCGGCGTTGCAGCAAGCCTCTATTTCAGCAACGGGGGCGGCGTCATCGGAGCTGGAGCGCACCTTGAGCCTGCCAGGGCCGCGCAAACACTACTCGACACCGCCAGCGACTTCATGGGCGAGATGCATCCAGCGTCCGCGCATCCGCTGCCCGAGCGCGGCGAAACGCGGCTCTATGTGCTGACACTGGACGGCGTGCTAGGCGCTGGCGCGGCCGAAGTGGAATTCGGAGAAAATCGCCATCCGCTCTCGCCGCTCTTCTTCGCGGCGCACGAACTGATCGGGCGCATCGCCGAAATGGAGCAGCGCGAGCCGTACGACCAAGAAGAGTAAGGCTCAGCGAGCGCGCGCAGGATCGTAGGAGAGAATTGGCGACAGCCAGCGCTCGGCGGTAGCGACGTCCCAGCCCTTGCGGCGTGCATAATCCTCAACCTGATCGCGGTCGATTTTCCCAACGCCGAAATATTCCGACTGCGGATGCGCGAGATAGAGCCCCGACACCGACGACGCCGGCGACATGGCGAGGCTTTCGGTGAGTTCGATGCCCGTCTTCGCGGTCGCGTCGAGCAGCGCGAACAAAGTCGTCTTCTCAGTGTGATCGGGCTGAGCGGGATAGCCTGGCGCAGGCCGGATGCCGCGATATTTCTCGGCGATCAAATCGTCGGGTTCGAGTTTCTCCTCCGACGCATAGCCCCAGAGTTCGAGCCGCACCATTTCGTGCAGCTTCTCCGCGAACGCTTCGGCGAGCCGATCGCACAGCGCCTTCGCGAGGATCGAGGAATAATCGTCGTTCGCGCGCTTGAATCGGATCGCGACCGCTTCTTCGCCGATGCCCGCCGTCACCGCGAAGCCGCCGACATAGTCGGGCGTTCCCCCTTCTTTACTAGGGTGTGGCGCGACGAAGTCTGCCAGCGCGAAATTGGCGCCCCGCCCCTCGCCCTTGTCCATCTGCTGTCGCAGCGTGAACAGCCGCGCTGCTTCCCCGCCGCGTTTCTCGTTCTTCCAGAGCACGATGTCGTCGCCGTCGCGGTTGGCGGGCCAAAAGCCCACGACGCCGTTGGCCGTGACCCACTTCTCCGCCACGAGCTGTTCCAGCATCGCGCGCGCATCCTTGTAGAGGTTGCGCGCGGCTTCCCCGACAATGTCGTCTTCGAGGATCGCGGGATAGCGTCCGATCAGGTCCCACGAAGCGAAGAACGGCGTCCAATCGATGTAAGGCACAAGTTCTTCGAGTGGGAATTGCTTGAATTCGCGCACGCCGAGGAACGTGGGTTTGACGATGTTCTGGGGCGCGAAGTCGAGCTTTGGCGCGCGGTCGCGCGCTTTCGCCAGCGGCAGCCGCGGGCGCTTGTCCTGCCCCTGTAGATATTGCTCGCGCGCCGCTTCCTGATCCGCGCGGGTTTCATTCACCAGCGTGTCGCGCTCTTTCGAGAGGAGCTTCTGCACAACGGGCACCGCGCGCGATGCGTCGGTGACGTAAAGCGTCGGGCCTTTGTAGGCCGGTGCGATTTTCACGGCGGTATGCGTGCGTGATGTGGTGGCGCCGCCGATCAGGAGCGGCAGCGTGAAGCCCAAGCGCTGCATCTCACTCGCGACAAACACCATTTCGTCGAGCGACGGCGTGATCAAACCTGACAGCCCGATCGCATCGGCATTCATCTTCTTCGCGGTTTCGAGGATCTTGTCGCACGGCACCATAACGCCGAGATCCTCGATCTCGTAGCCGTTGCACTGCAGGACGACGCCGACGATGTTCTTGCCGATATCGTGCACGTCTCCCTTCACGGTCGCCATCACGATCTTGCCGTTGGATTTGCCGGCCATACCGGTGCGTTCTTTTTCTTCCTCCATGAACGGCAGCAGATAGGCTACTGCCTGCTTCATCACGCGCGCCGATTTCACCACCTGCGGCAGGAACATTTTTCCCGCGCCGAAGAGATCGCCGACGATGGACATGCCGTCCATCAGCGGCCCTTCGATCACGTGCAGCGGCCGCTCAGCCATCAGCCGCGCCTCTTCAGTATCCTCGACGATAAATTCGTTGACGCCATGCACCAGCGCGTGCGCGAGGCGCTCCCTCACCGGTTTTTCCCGCCAGGCGAGGTCTTTCGTGGTGTCTTTCTTCTTGCCGCCGCCGCCTTTGACCTGCTCGGCGATTTCAAGGAGCCGCTCGGTCGCGTCTTCGCGGCGATTGAGCAGCACGTCCTCCACGCGCTCGCGCAAATCCGGCTCAACGTCGTCATAGAGCGCGAGCGTGCCAGCGTTGACGATGCCCATATCCATGCCGGCGCGGATAGCGTGATAGAGAAACACCGCGTGCATCGCTTCGCGCACGGGCTCGTTGCCACGAAACGAGAATGAGACGTTGGAGACGCCGCCGGAAATATGCGCGTGCGGCAGGGTTTCGCGAATGACTTTCGCCGCTTCGAAAAACGCCAGCGCGTACTCCGCGTGCTCTTCGATGCCCGTCGCGACGGCGAAAATGTTGGGATCGAAGATGATATCTTCGGGCGGGAAACCGATCTTCTCCGTGAGGAGCTTGTAGGCGCGCGTGCAAATCTCGATTTTGCGCTGAGCGGTGTCGGCCTGGCCCTTCTCGTCGAACGCCATCACCACGCAAGCCGCCCCATAGCGGCGGACCTTGCGCGCTTGCTCGAAGAACTTCGCTTCGCCTTCCTTGAGCGAGATCGAATTGACGATGCACTTGCCCTGCGCGCAGCGAAGGCCAGCCTCGATCACCTCCCACTTGGAGGAATCCACCATCAAGGGGATTTTTGCGATGTCGGGCTCTGACGCGATGAGGTTGAGAAACTTCGTCATCGCCGCCGGCCCGTCGATCATGGCAGCGTCCATATTCACGTCGAGCACGTTGGCGCCCGACTCGACCTGCTGCCGCGCCACCACAAGCGCGCCGGCGTAATCGTCGGCCTCGATCAGCTTCCGGAATTTCGCTGAGCCGGTGACGTTGGTGCGCTCGCCGACTATGACGAAGTTTGCAAAGGGATTAGCGGTGGTCACGATGTTATCTGCTCAACAAGTGGAAACGTGTGAAACGAGCCAAGCGCGATACCTGACGCTTCGGCCGCGGATACAATCGGCGCGAAAACTGAATCGATGTCCTCCTCGCCCAAATAGTCAAAAGCGAGCTTCATGCTTTCGAGCGAAGAAAGCGACCAGCCGGTGGAGGTCACCGCTTGATCCAGCTTCGCCACAGCAGTCGGCAGCGATCTATCGATCACCACAAAGGAAACATACGCGCCGCCAGCATTTCCTTTGCCGTCGTTTGGGCGCACGAGAGCGAGCCCGTACCAAAGATCAGTCCGTTCGCGCCAACGCATCGTCATTGGCGTAGCGCCGCTTCGAGTTCGTCTAGCCTCGCGCACCAAATGGACGCATCGCCCTCGCTCCAAAGGTCTAAAAGCTCTGACGCCGGCCGTCGAACACGACCAATGGCGCCAAGCGCGAGCGTGAATAACTCTTGCGGTGGTGATCTTAGCTTCAGCGCGCCCGTTGCGTAGCTCTCATCTTCGGGCCTCAGCTTCAGCTTGTTCGCCGCAATTGCAACCGTGGCCGCCGCCGCTATCGCGATGCATGCATCGGGCGCTTCGACATAGTCGTCATCTCCGCTTTGCGCGACGCTTCGCAACGCGCCGCGAACCGTCTCCCAGCTGGGATTATCAGCCAGATCGCCAGCGAAATCGGCAGCGTCATCGTTTTCGAAATAGCTATGACCCCAAGCGCCCATATTACATCGCCGCCGCGAATGGCTCGAGTCCCGCAAGCCGCAGCCGCGTTTCGTGGCGCGGGATTGCGCGCGGCGCGACGCCTTCCACTGCATGCACGAGATGCTCGATGTGCTCGGGCGTCGTGCCGCAGCATCCACCGAGGATGTTGACGAGCCCCGCCTTCGCCCACTCGGCATAGTGCTCTTCCATGTCGCACGCCGTGAGATCGTAGCCGCCCATGGCGTTCGGCAGCCCCGCGTTCGGATAGGCGCTGACCGCGCATTCCGCGACGCGCGCGAGATCGGCCAGGAACGCGCGCATATCTTGCGGGCCAAGTGCGCAGTTCAAGCCGACGGCCCATGGTTTCGCGTGACACACCGAATTGTAGAACGCTTCCACCGTCTGCCCCGACAGCGTGCGCCCGGATCGATCCGTGATCGTGCCCGATATCCAGAGCGGCAATTCGACACCGATCGCGTCGAACGCCTCCCACACGCCCCAAAGCGCAGCCTTGCAATTGAGCGTGTCGGTGATGGTTTCGATCAGCAGCAGGTCGACGCCGCCTTCGATCAACCCAAGCGCTTCGTCCTCGTAGGCCTTTGCCATCTGCTCGAACGTGCAGTCGCGCCGGCCGGGATCGCCGACTTCCGGCGATAGCGACAGGAGCTTCGTCGTCGGGCCCATGGCGCCGGCGACGGCGCGCGGACGCTTGTCCTTGGCTTCGGCCTTGTCCCTCGCCGCGACCGCAAGCTTGGCGGCTTCGCAATTGATCTCGCGCGCGAGCTCTTCCAAGGCGTATTCGCCCTGGCTGATCGAGGTGGCGTTGAAGGTGTTGGTTTCGATGATGTCGGCGCCGGCGTTGAGGTAAGCCTCGTGGACCTTGGTGACGATGTCCGGACGCGTCAGCACCAGCAAGTCATTGTCGCCCTTCAAAGCGCGCGGATGCTCGGCGAAACGCTGGCCGTGGAAATCGTTGCTGGTGAGGTCGAAGCCCTGCAAGTACGCGCCCATTGAGCCGTCGAGCACGAGGATGCGCTTGCCGAGATCGGCGTTGAGTTGCTTCCAGCGTTGTTCGCGCTTCATTGCGCCCTCTCCTTTTCCACGCGTACGCCCACGATCCTGCAGATCGCGAGCGTCAAGTCCGCGCGGTTCAGCGTGTAGAAATGGAAATCCTCGACGCCTTCGGCCGCGAGGTGCGCGCACAATTCAGCAACTGTGGCCGCAGCCACGAGCCGCCGCGTTTCCGGATCGTCATCGAGGCCATCGAACAATTTGGCGAGCCAGTTCGGCACCGTGGCGCCGCAGCCGCCGGCCATTTTCATCAGGCCCTTGAAGTTCGTCACGGGCATAATGCCCGGCACGACCGGCGCATCGATGCCGGCTTTCGCAAGCCGGTCGCGGAAGCGCAAGAACACGTCCGCGTCGAAGAAGAATTGCGAAATTCCGCGCGTCGCGCCGGCGTCGAGCTTCTTCTTGAAGTTCTCGATCTCGTGCTGCCACGACGGCGAATTGGGATGCCGCTCCGGATGCACGGCGACAGATACTTCGAACTCGTGGCGTTTCTTGGCGCCTTCCACCAGATCGATCGCGCTTGCATAGCCTTGCGGATGCGGCTCGTACGGCGTCCCGAGGCCGCCTTGTGGATCGCCCCGGAGCGCCACGATGTGGCGGATGCCCGCGCCCCAATAGGCGTCGAGCACCATATTGATCTCGTCGCGGCCGGCTGCAACGCACGTCAAATGCGCGGCAGGCTTTAGCGCCGTCTCCGACACGATGCGCGACACGGTGCGGTGCGTACGGTCGCGCGTCGATCCGCCCGCGCCGTAGGTTACGGACACAAAGCTCGGCTCCAGAGGTGCAAGCTTGCCGATCGCTTCCCACAATTGCGCTTCGAGCGCCTCGGTCTTTGGCGGGAAGAACTCGAACGACACGCGCGGACGCCCCATGCGCTCAGCCGCTTCCGCGATGAGATCCCGCGTTGGATGGGTCACGCTCATGACTTCTTCTCCGCCAGCTTGTCGCCGGCCCAGATTTTCACCGTGAGAGCGCCGGGCTTTTTCGCTGCGAGCGTCGTGACTTTCAGCTTCCCGATGCCGGCGGCCGCGCACCAGCCTTCGATCTCGACGTCGGAGAATCCCAGACGGCGATGCGCATGCTCCTCACGCAGGAACTCGAGCTTGTGCGGCGCGAAGTCCGCGATCACCAGCCGTCCCCCCGGCTTCAGCGCACGCGCTGCCTCCGCGATGGCGCGGCCTGGATCGGACAAGAAGTGCAGCACCTGATGAATGGTGACGAGATCGGCTGAACCGGTTTCCACCGGCGGCGCATACGCATCGCCGAAGCGGACGGACGCACGTCCCGGCGCGAGCCCCGCAATCGACGAGCGAGCGATCGCCAGCATCTGACGGCTGGTGTCGAAGCCTTCGGCGCGCCGCACATGCTCGGCGAAGAGCTGCAGCATGCGCCCGGACCCGACGCCAACATCGACCATCAAATCGAATGGGCCTTTGCCGGCGGCGGCGAGAATAGCGCTGTCGATGTCGGCTTCCGGCAGGTGGAGCGCGCGTACGCGATCCCAATTGGCGGCGTTGCGCTCAAAATATTCCGCGGCAGCCGCTTCCCGGGCCGCACGGATCTCTCCGAGCCGCTCCCGGTCGCGCGCCAGCACCGGGTCGGCCGGGTCGATCATGGCCAGAGCCGCGTCCGCCAGCCGCCGTTCACGCCCGCGCGGATCGGCCAGCCGGTAAAACACCCACGCCCCTTCCGGGACGCGCTCAACCATTCCGGCTTCGGTCAGCAACCGCAAATGCCGGCTGATCCGCGGCTGACTTTGCCCCAAGGCCTGCGCCAGCTCTCCCACGGCCAACTCACCTTCTGTCAGCAGCGCCAAGGCCCGGAGCCGGCTCGGCTCCCCGGCCGCGCTCAGGGCCTCAACCACGCGCTCGACCGCGCGCGGAGGGGCGTCATCCCCCTCCGGCCCCTGCGGGGCATGGTTTTGAGATATAAACATATCTTTATATGCCATCGGCGAGGGGCGTTTGGCAAGGGCGGTTTGGGAGCCCTGCGGCCCGCGACGGGGGACGCAGCAGACCAAAGTGTGGCCTCCGCGCCGCGCACCCGCAGCCGCTGCATCAACTGTATCGAATTTTAGAAATTCACCACCGCTTAGCTTTGTCTCGAATGTTGATTAACCGAACCCGGCCATTATCTGCGCAGCGAGGGTGGTCTCCATGCGGAGCATGATTGCAGCGACGGCGATAGCAGTGGCGTGCGTGTGCACGGCTGCACCCGCGCGCGCGCAGGAGATGGTCTACGATCCTTACGAGGGGATGAACCGGCATCTTTTCGCCGCGCACGAAGCCATCGACAAAGCAGTGCTCGAGCCGGTGGCGCGCGGTTATCGCAGAATTGCGCCGCGCCCGGTGCGCAGCGGCGTCGACAATTTCCTGCACAATCTCACCTCGCCCGTAATCCTCGTGAACGACCTGCTGCAAGGCGAAGTGCGCCGCGCAGGCGTCACGGTTGCGCGGTTTGGGGTCAATTCAACAGTCGGCGTGTTTGGCGTGTTCGATCCCGCGCGCGACATGGGCCTTGAGCGCCACGACGAGGATTTCGGGCAAACGCTGGCGGTGTGGGGTGTGCCTTCCGGGCCATACCTCTTCATTCCCGTGCTTGGGCCCACAAATCTGCGCGATGGCGCGGGCCGTATCGTCGACATCGTGATCGATCCGCTGAATTGGAATGATTTTGACGGCGACGACACCGTGCGCGTGACGCGTGCGGTAGCGACAGGCGTGTCGGGCCGCGAAGAGCTGCTGGATGAAGTCGCCGATCTGCGCGCCACTTCGCTAGATCCTTACACAACGATCAGATCCAGCTACGGCCTGCTGCGCTATTCCGCGATCCAAAACGGCCATGGCGGCGCCCCGGCTTTGCCCACTTTCGAGGAGATTCCTCAAGACGAGACGCCTCCGCCGACACCGGAGACGCCTCAAGGGCAACCGGGGCAACAGCAACAACAACCAACCACGCCAGGCGAACATCCCGCGCAAGCCGACGGCATGGTGCAATCAGTTTCCGCTTCAGGAGTCCTGCAGTGAACGTCCGCTCCCTCACCCGCGCTGGTTTTCTCGCCGCTTTGACGAGCGCAGCTTTGCTCGCCGCTGCACCGGAGGCGTTCGCGGCGCGCAATCCCGAGGCCGAGCAATACGTGCAGCAAAGCGCGACCGGTGCGCTGCAGACGCTCGCCGACCGCACCGTCTCTTCAAGCGCGCGCCATCAAACCTTTCAGCGTTTGATCGCGGAATTCGCGGACATGCCGCGGATCGCGTTCTTCGTTCTCGGCCGCTACAGCTCTCAGCTGCGCGCCGATCCGCAATTGCGCGCCGATTGGTATCGCACCTTCCAGGAATACTCGATCGCGACCTACGAGGATAAACTCAACGGCTTTTCTTCGAGTTCGATCCATGTGATCGGCTCGGTTGAAAACGTGCCAGGCGCCGATGTCACGGTGACCAGCGAAATGACGCAGCGCGGCCAGGGACGCCCCACGCGCGTGCAATGGCGGTTGCTGCGCTCCGGCAATGTGTGGCGCGTGACTGACGTCGCGATCGCCGACGACGGCAACCAGCTCTGGCTGGCGCAGCAACAGCAGCGCGACTTCCTCGCCGCGCTCGACCGCAATCACGGCGACATCCGCGCGCTGATCAGCGATGTCGAGAACCTGACGGCGCGCATGCGTCAGCGGATCATGGCGCGGAACTAGGTTCTGGGCGCGCCGCGGCGATCGCTGCCTTCGACAGGCTCAGGCAAGCGCTACTAGAAGTCTGCGCAAAACAAATGACTGCGCTTCCCTGAGCAGCCCGCGCGGAGCGCGGGCGTCTGTCGAAGGGAGCGCTCGCACTATTTGTCGGTCTGTCGATTGCGGGCAAGCAACCGAACCGTGTCCCAATCGCCGCGCATCAGCGCTTCTTTCTTGGCGCGCGTCCAACCCTTGATCTGCTTCTCTGCGGCGTAAGCATCGTCGACGTGCGCAAATTCTTGCGACCACAAGAGTTCGACCGGCTTCCGGCGAGCCGTATATCCAATCTTGCCATCATGATGCTGGTTTAGCCGCGTCTCGATTTGGGTGCTGACCCCAGTGTAATAGGAGCCATCACTGCAAAGAAGGATATAGACCCAGGCGGCCACGCTTCGAGTGTTGCGCGATGCGCTCCCTTCGACAAGCTCAGGGAAGCGCAATCAGACTGAAGCGACAAACTAGGCGAGCCCCGCTCCCACCGCATCCCTAATCGAAGCAAATCCTTCCGCAGCAACGAGCGCATCGAGGTCGCGCGCGATGCGCGCCGCAAGCCCCGGCCCTTCATAGATCAACGCCGTGTAGAGCTGCACGGCGCTTGCGCCTGCTTTAATTTTCGCCAGCGCGCTTTCCCCGCTTTCGACGCCGCCTACCCCAATGAGGGGCAACCTACCCTCAAGCGCCTGCGCGAACTGGCGCAGAATTTCCGTCGATGGCCGCAACAGCGGACGCCCCGACAATCCGCCGGCTTCGTCGTGGTGATCCGAGTGCAAATGCGGCGGACGCGCCAGCGTCGTGTTGGAAACGATCAGCCCGTCCAACCCGAACGCGAGGGCGATCTCGGTGATGTCACGCACCGCTGTCTCGTCGAGATCGGGCGCGACTTTCAGAAACAACGGCCGCTTGCCGTGCGCTGTTTCGAGCGGCGCACGCGCTTCGCGCAAACGCCCAAGCAAATCCTCCAACGCACCGCGCTCCTGCAAGCCGCGCAGACCGGGCGTGTTGGGCGAGGAGATGTTCGCCGTGACGTAAGACGCATGCGGCCACACGCGCTGCAGTCCAGCGACGTAGTCGGCTGCGCGATCGCTGCTGTCCTTGTTGGCGCCTATATTGGCGCCGACGACGCCGCGCTTCACGCGCTTCTCCAAACGCGCCGCGAACGCATCGAGTCCTTCATTGTTGAAGCCAAGCCGGTTGATCACGGCGCGATCCTCGCGCAGCCGGAAAAGTCTTGGATGCGGATTGCCGGACTGCGGCCGCGGCGTAACGGTGCCGCACTCCACGAACCCAAAGCCGGCGGCGAGCAGCGCGTCCGGCGCCTCCGCATTCTTGTCGAAGCCCGCCGCCATGCCGATCGGATTGGGCAACTCAAGCCCAGCCAGCGTTGTGCGAAGCCGCGGATATCTGTCCGCGCGCGCCCGCGGCCCTGCCCCCAATCTCAGCCCCGCGAGCGCGGCCTCGTGCGCCAGCTCCGGATCAAGCCCGCGCAGCGCCCCTGTGACCGCGTCGTGGAGGATTGTCAGGGATTTATTCCTATGATAGGGGTCAAATTCCTTGATCTCGGAGGGTAGTGCGCTTCGTGGACCACGGCCAGATTTGGCGCGCCATTGAGGCGCTTGCGGCCCGCAAAGGGCTGACGCCATCGGGGCTGGCGCGCGCGGCCGGGCTCGATCCCACCACGTTCAACAAATCCAAGCGCGAAGGCCCGGACGGCAAGCCGCGCTGGCCCTCGACGGAAAGCCTCGCGCGCGCGCTCACTGCCGCTGACGCAAGCTTCGACGAGTTCGCGGCGCTCCTTGCGGGCAAACCAGCGGCTGCGGGGCGCGCTGTGCCGATCATCGGTCTCGCACGCGCGGGCGCCGATGGGTTTTTTGACGAAGCCGGTTTTCCCGTCAGCGCGGAAGAGACCGTGCGCTTTCCCAATCTCGGGGACGATCGCGTCTACGCGCTTGAGATCGCCGGCGACAGCATGGAGCCGGTCTATCGCGAAGGCGATGTGGTGATCGTGCAGCCGGGCGCTGCCGTGCGCCGCGGCGACCGCGTCATCGTACGCACCGTCGCCGGCGAAGTGATGGCCAAGATGCTCGGACGCCGCAACGATCAGAGCGTGGAACTCATCTCGCTCAATCCCGCCTACCCTGCGCGCACGCTGAAAGCATCCGACATCGATTGGATCGCGCGCATCCTGTGGGCCAGCCAGTAGTGCGCGCGCTATGAATTTCTGACTCCGCGCATTGCATCTTCGCGCAAACATTACACGCTATGAAATTTTGACTCCGCGCTCTGCGAAGGTTCGCGATGACGAACCTTCACGCGTGTGTGATCGTCCGCGCGCCACGGAGTCAGTCCCATGCGTCCCCTCAAAGCGACTTGTGTCGCTGCGATGCTTGCGCTCGCAGCGTGCGGTGAAACTTCGTCTTCTTACGACCAATACAGCGCCTCGCTCGCGCCCGCTGACGCGGAACGCTACGCGCACGCGCCGCCCAATCCGGTGCATCGTGCCGCGCAGGATCCAGTTTCGACGTTCTCCATCGATGTCGACACGGCCTCCTATTCCAATGTGCGCCGCTTTCTGGCTGAGGGCCGGCTTCCGCCGCGCGACGCCGTGCGCGTGGAAGAGCTGATCAATTACTTTCACTACGACTATCCGCTTCCGGCCGATCGCACGGAGCCCTTCTCCACATCGATCACTGTCACCCCGTCGCCATGGGCGCCCGGACGCCAGCTCGTTCATATCGGCCTGCAGGGCTACAACATCGCGCACGCGGAGCGGCCGCCGCTCAATCTCGTGCTGCTCATCGACACGTCCGGTTCCATGGACGCCGAGAACAAATTGCCGCTCGCGGTCAAAGGCTTCCGCATGCTGGCCGAGCAGCTCACCGCGCGCGATCACGTCGCCATCGTTGCGTATGCCGGCTCAGCCGGTGAAGTGCTGGCCCCAACGCCTGGCGATGATCAGGCCCGCATTTCCGCGGCGTTCGACGGTTTGGCGGCGGGCGGCTCAACCGCGGGCGGCGAAGGCTTGCGCCTGGCTTACGACCTCGCAAAACGCAATTTCGACCGCGAAGCCGTCAATCGCGTGATCCTCGCCACTGACGGCGATTTCAATGTCGGCATCTCCGATCCACAGCAATTGCAGGATTTCATCGCCCACGAGCGCGACACGGGCGTCTATCTTTCCGTCCTCGGATTTGGCGGCGGCAATTACAACGACGATCTGATGCAGCGCCTGGCGCAGAACGGCAACGGCGTCGCTGCCTACATCGACACCATCGCGGAGGCGCGCCGTGTGCTCGCCGACGAAGCCAACGGGGCGCTTTTTCCCATCGCTGACGACGTGAAGATTCAGGTCGAGTTCAATCCCCGCCGCGTCGCCGAATATCGGCTCATCGGATACGAAACACGCATGCTCAACCGCGAGGATTTCAACAATGACCGCACCGACGCCGGCGAAATCGGCGCCGGGCACGCAGTGACCGCGATCTACGAAATCACGCCTGTCGGCGGGCCCACGCTCAGCGAGCCGCTCCGCTATCAGGCAGACCATGCCGACAAGGCGGAAGCCTCCGGAGAGTTTGCGTTTCTGCGCATCCGCTACAAATTGCCCGGCGAGCAGACCTCGCGCCTTATCGAGCGCCCGATCACCGAAGCTGACGTCGTCCCCAATCTCGAGCGCGCACCGGAATCGGCTCGCTGGGCGATCGCGGTCGCGGGTTACGGCCAGCTCCTGCGCGGCGACCCGTATCTTGAGCGTGACTATGGCTGGCGCGACGTCATCGATCTGGCGCAAGGCGCGCGCGGACGCGACGAGTTTGGCTGGCGCGCGGAATTCATTCAGCTCGCGCGCGAAGCCTCAACCGCGCCCGCATTGCCGACGCCGGAAGGAGAAAGCGAAGATAGGAAAGGCTAAGCGCATTGGATCTCGCCTATCTTGTAGGCAGCCAATATCTAACGCATTGCGACGCCATTTCGTCGCTCAACCGTCGCGCATGCCGCACGGCGCGACATAATACCAACGAAACCGAAGCGCGCCGGGATAGAGATGCACGCAGGCGTTTTGGCCGACGGCCAAGGCATCATAGTCTTTGTGCGAGACTTCTTCTTCGGCTTCGGTTCGTTGCGGCCCCCAAGCCGCCAACGTCACGTTCCACGATGTATGCCCCCGATATTCGGATGTGTGTTTCTCGGTGACGCGCGCTTGGAAGACTTGCGCTCGGCTCTTGTCGAGCAGAGTGTTCGCTTCCCCGAGCGGTCCGTATATAGCGGCTACTGCTAGAAGCCCGACTCCAACAAGGCTGCGCTGTGGAGCGCCGTACGCCATGCACAACCCCACGATCGCGAGCGCGCCGACACTGGCGACCAACAGCGCGCCGCCCCAGTCCAAGATGCGAATATCGATAAGAGTTCGAAAGCACAGCGCGCCCGCCGGCGCATAGAGGCCCCTGACATCGGGGCGCGGGTCGTTCTTGCTGGATTCCAACCGCCAGCGCTTCCGTTTGACAAAAAAAAGCGCCGACGAAGCGGCGATAGCCGCAGCATTGATCTCGACAACGAGTTCATACGGATGGGGATAGAGAAACGCCCAAAGGAGCAGCGCGAAAAGTCCCGCATTGAGAAATCCGGCCAGGCGCCTTTCCAACGCGAGTGTCGCGAGGCGCTCCTCCGGCGTTGCACCGAAGGCGTCGTTCATGCGGATGGCCGCGAGCGCCTCGTTGAATTCTTCAGCGTCGAGGTCTCGCAGTCCGTAAAGCCTCAAAGCCACTCGCGCCTTTGCAGCCTTGTCCGAGGCGATCGAGAATTTGAAGGCTGTCGCAACCGGATCGGCGGGCGCGAGGCGAAACTGGACCTCGTATTGATTCTCAACTGTGCGGAACCCAGACACTGAGTTGATTGCAACCCGCCGGGCGCCATCCCTTCAACCACGACGTCGTCGGGACCGATGATCACACGAGGGCGAAACCAGCCCTCGATCACGACCGGCTCGCTCATTCCTTCTCTGGCCGCCACGCCGCGATGAGGCGCGGGCCGGCCGCATGCATCAGCTCGCCGCCGATCTCGAACGCCACGAACGATGCTGTCGGCATGGCGCCGGAAAAATCCCGCGCGGCGCGCGAGCCGTCATGCGCTTGCGCGATCAGAAGCGACACCAGTTCCCCCATGCCCGGATTGTGCCCGATCACCAGCACTTTCTCGGCCTCGCTCGCGGCGAAGGCGTCCCAGACGCTTTCGGGCGCGGCGTGGTAGAGCGCGTCCTCGAAACGCGTCGTCACGTCCCGGCCGGCCAGCGCGATGTCAGCGGTTTCGCGCGTGCGGGCCGAAATGGAGACAAGCGCCAGCGCGGGCTTCAGTCCCTGCTCGGCCATCGCCTCCCCGGCCGCCGCGGCGTCGCGGCGCCCGCGCGGCGCAAGGGGCCGCGCCTCGTCGCTCGGGGCCTCCGAGCCCTTCACCGCCTTGGCGTGGCGCATGAGGATCAACGTGCGCATGGCGACCCTTCTGCCAACCGCGCGCAACGCCTGCAAGCACGCGCACGCTTCGCAAGCGCGAAGAGGCGCTGCTAGAGTGCGATAGAATCATGACTGACCGCGCCCTCCTCGCCGCCGCCGCCAAAGCCTGGCCGTTCGAACAAGCCCGCATGGTGGTCGAACGGCTGAAGAAAACGCCCAAGGACAGCCCGATCGTTTTCGAGACCGGCTACGGACCCTCGGGGCTGCCGCACATCGGCACGTTCCAGGAAGTCGCGCGCACCACCATGGTGCGCCATGCCTTTCGCGAACTCACCGACGACAAGATCCCAACGCGTCTCATCGCCTTTAGCGACGACATGGACGGCCTGCGGAAGGTTCCGGGCAACATTCCCAACGCCGAAGTGCTGCAGGCCAATCTGCACAAGCCGCTGACGCAAATCCCCGACCCCTGGGGTTGCCACCAAAGCTTCGCGCACCACAACAACGCCAAGCTGCGCGAATTCCTCGATGGCTTCGGCTTCGATTACGAATTCATGTCGTCGACCGAACAGTACAAGTCGGGCACGTTCGACGCGACGCTTCTGAAAATGCTCGAGCGCTTCGATGCGGTGATGGCGATCATGCTGCCCACCCTCGGCGAAGACCGGCGAGCGACCTATTCGCCGTTCCTGCCGATAAGCCCCAAGACCGGCAAGGTGCTGCAGGTGCCCACGCTCGAACGCAACGTGTCGAAGGGCACGATCGTGTTCGAAGATGAAGATGGCGAGAAGATCGAAATCCCGGTGACGGGCGGCCAGGTGAAAATCCAGTGGAAGCCGGACTGGGCGCTCCGGTGGACGGCGCTCGGAATTGACTACGAAATGGCCGGCAAGGATTTAATCGACAGCGTGCAGCAATCATCAAAGATTTGCCGTGCGCTCGGCGGAACGCCACCGGAAGGCTTCAATTACGAGCTCTTCCTCGATGAACACGGCCAGAAGATTTCGAAGTCCAAGGGAAACGGCCTCACGATCGACGAATGGCTGCGCTACGCGCCGCCCGAAAGCCTCGCCTATTACATCTACCTGAAGCCGAAGACCGCGAAGCGCTTGTACTTCGACGTGATCCCGAAAGCGGTTGACGAATATCTGCAGCAGCTGGACGCGTATTCCGCACAAAACGAAGCCGAGCGGTTGGAAAACCCCGTCTGGCATATGCACGCCGGTGCGCCGCCCACGCCGGAAGGCGCCGCGAGCTATCGCCCGCACGACAAGGTCGCGCATACTTCGATCACGTTTGCGCTTTTGTTGAACCTCGTCTCCGCGGCCAATGCTGAGACGAAAGATCAGCTCTGGAAGTTCATCGCCAAATACGCGCCCGGCGCCTCGCCCGCGACGCATCCGCGGCTCGATCGCCTCTGCGGCTACGCCATCGCCTATTTCGACGATTTCGTGAAACCGTCGAAGAAATACCGCGCCGCCACGGACAAAGAACGCGCCGCGTTCGAGGACCTGGCGAAGCGCTTGGATGCGCTGCCCGCCGACATCACCGACGCCGAAGCAATCCAGAACGAAGTCTACGCCGTCGGCAAGGAGCACGGATTCGAACCGCTGCGGGATTGGTTCAAGGCGCTCTACGAAGTGCTGTTCGGGCAAGAACAAGGCCCGCGCTTCGGTTCGTTTGCCGCAATCTTTGGCGTGCGCGAAACCGCCGCGCTCATGCGCCGCGGGCTTGCGGGCGAACTGCTGCGCGCGGCCTGACGGAATAGATGAGCGTTTTCGAACATCTGATGGCGCTGGGATCCTTCATCCTGGCGCTCGGCCTCACCACTATCCTGATGTTCGTGGCCGCCCTCGTCCATCGCCGCCACGAGGTGAAGCTGTCGCTGCCGCAATTGCTGTGGACCGCCGCGATCTTCGTCAACCAGATCAATTTCTGGCTAGGCTCGTTCGTCTATCGCCACCTCACGCACGCGGACTATCCCACCATCGCGTTCGTGATCGTGTTTCCGATTTTGCTCTATCTGCAAAGTGCGTTGGTGGTGACCGAGCAAAGCGGCGCGCTCGACCTTCGCCTGCACCACGCGCGCAACAAGCGCGCCTATATCGGGCTCGTCATCGCCGCCACGATGGTCGATTGCGCCTACTTCATCCGCGTGGCGGCGATCACGCCGAAATTCGATGCTGCGCCCTATCTCATCGCCGACGCGGTGCTCGTGCTAACCGCGCTTGCGGCCATTTTCAGCGACCGCCGGTCTGTGCAAATCGGAGCGCCAAGCATTCACTTGGCGCTCCGTCTGATTGGTTTCTTCCTCACCTCGCAGCCGCTCCTGACGGCCGGCTAATCAGTCCTGCGCCGGCGGTTGGCGGCGGTTGGGGTCGTTGCGCCAGACCGTGAAGGAATAGACGGTCGTGATGATCACCGAGATGATGACCGGTATGACGATCGCGAACGCGAGCTGGATGCCGTTCAGCAGGAACGCTGAGATCACGCCCCAAAATCCGATGAGGACGAAGAACCGGCCCGCAAGGCGATTGGACTTTTCCCACGACAAATCGCTGGTCAGCGTCCAGGGCGTGCGCACGCCGACGAAGAAGTTCGGACGCGTCTTCGGCATGGCGTCGCCAAGGAAGATGAGCAGCAGGCCGACGCCCGCGATCATGAAGCGCACGAACGCCTTGCTTGAGCTCGCGTCGACGGCGCCCGCGCTGCGGACCGTCATGATTGCGACACCGATGGCCGCAAGCGCGATCATGGCTTCAGCGCCAATCCAGCCGACCAGAAACAAGCGGCTGCTCCGCTGCACGTTGGGGCGCATTGGGTCGAGCGCAGGAATGACGCTCATCAGCACCGCAAGCAGCGCCGCGATACCCGGCAGCAGCCCGAACATCAGCAGCGCTTCGCCGCGCGTCTTGAAGCGGTCCGGCGCTCCGCTCATCCCCCAATGGATTGGCACCTGCGCGATGTCTGCCGGCAAGCTCTGCGCCAGCCACGCCCAGGCCGCGATGATCACCGCGATGGCGGCCAACGATGCGGTCAATCCCGTGCGGATCATGACTTGCGCCTTTCCTTCTTCTCTTTCTTGCCGCTGCCGATCAGGTCGAGCAGCGCAGCGGCGGTCTCCTCCATGACGGAGGCGTTGAGCCGGTAGCGGATCGAGGTGCCGTCGCGCTCGGCGCTGACGAGCCCGGCGTCCTTAAGGGCGTTCAAATGCGTGGTCATGGTCGGCCAAGCCACGTCGAAGGCCGACGCGATTTCGCCGGACGACAGCGGCCCGTTCTTGAGCATGGCCAGGACCTTGCGGCGCGTGGGGTGCGACAGGGCTTTGAGCACCTCGTTCATAGGCAACTATCTAATTAGCGCATCGTCTAATTACAAGCCCCGCCGGTCCGATTTTCCCGGGAGCGTGAAAAACGTGAACGCGGGTGCGCCTTTACGTCGCGCCGTCGCGGAGTAGGTTGTTGATCCGATGACGAAAGCTCGAGTCTGGCTTGGCGCGCTGGCGGCCGTGCTATTGGCGGCTACGCCCGTGCGCGCCGATCCGCCTGGCGCCGCGATCCGGCTCTACGTTGCTGGGAACTTCATGGCTGCGGCCGCCACGGCCGAGCAGCAGCAAACCTCGTCCGACAGCCAGGCTTTTGCAGCGCGCGCCTTGATGGCGGCGTGCCTGACGAGTTCCGATCGTTCCCAGACCCAAGCGCTGCTCGACCGCGCCGAGAACGCGGCGCGGATGGCGTTACAGCTCGATGCGAATTCCGTCGAAGGCCGGCTCCAATGGGCGCTGGCCTTGGGCGTCCGCGCGCGTCATGCGCGCATCGCTGAGGCGGTCGCGCGCAATTATGCGCCGCGCGGCCGGCGCCTGATCGAAGAGGCGCTGCAACGCGATCCGAACAATGCGTGGGGCCATGAATTGCTGGGCGCGTGGCATCTCGAAGTGCTGCGCCGCGGCGGCAGCGCCGGCGCGGCGGCTTACGGCGCCCGACTCGCGACCGGCATGGCGGAGTTCGATCGCGCGCGCGCGTTGGCGCCAAACGAACCGATCATCGCCCTCCACTACGCCGTGGCGCTGCTGGAGCTTAACCCCGACCGTTACGCAGCGCGCGCTCGAGAGCTTCTGGATCAAGCCGCCGCCGCGACGCCGCGAGACGCCTTCGAAACCCACACGCTCAACGAAGCGCGCCGCCTCGCGGAAATTTTGGATCGCGACGGGGCCCGCGCTGCCGACGCCGCGGCGCGCCGCGCGTTTTTGTAGCGCAAATTATCTTTCACTCTTAGGTTGTAGATTCAACCAAGAGTTTGTTGCGTGTTCGTGCGCCGGTTGAGTCTTTCGACTCATGGGCATGGATGGGGCCCGCGAGCCGTCGAATGTGCGGACGGCCGCGGCGATGGTTGGGCCGGATACGGTCGAGGCGGCGCGCCTCGGCTTTCACCGCGCGCAGCCCAACCGCTCCGCGCGCCGCGTTTTCACCGTCGTTCAACTTGCGGTTTTCGGGCTGCTCGGTTGGGGCTTCTATGCCGCGTTTCGCGCTGACGCCTCGCTCAGCGGCGCCGTGCTGCGCGTTGTCGCCTACGTGGTCTTCGCCGCGGCGATTCTCTGGCGGCTGGTGGCCGCTGGATCTCTGAAGCCGATCCGCTCTCGCGTCGCATCACCCGCGCACTGGCCCGCCTACACGATCCTTTGCCCGCTCTATCGCGAAGCCGACGTGGTGTTCGATCTCGTCTCAGCTCTTGAGCGGCTCGACTATCCCGGCAACGCCCTGCAGATTCAATTACTCGTCGAAGCCGACGACGCCGAGACGATGGCGGCCGCTCTCGCCGCAGCGCGATCGCCGAACGTCGAAGTCGTCCTGGTGCCGAAGGCTAATCCGCGCACGAAACCGAAAGCGCTCAATATCGGACTGGCGCGCGCGACTGGCGCATACGTTGTTGTCTATGACGCTGAAGATCGGCCTCATCCGCTGCAATTGCGTGCGGCGCTGGCTGCGTTTGAAGACGGCGACGAAAAATTGGCGTGCGTGCAAGCGCCGCTCGTCATCGACAACGCGGGCGCCTCCTGGATCGCGCGGCAATTCGCTGCGGAATACGCGATCCAGTTTAGCGAAATCCTTCCCTTGCTCGCGCGGCTCAAGCTGCCGTTGCCGCTTGGCGGCTCCAGCAATCATTTCCGCACCGAAGCGCTTCGCGCCGCAGGCGGCTGGGACCCCTACAATGTCTGCGAGGATCGCTCGAATTTCGCGAGTAAACTCAATCGCTTTCGAACGACTGCATTTCACATCCCATTCGTGTCCCAATCCTGCGCGAGCGCTGCGTAGGGTTTGCAGAATTTGGGATACCTATAACGTCAGAGAAAAATGCGTCGCTTTTGCCGCGTAAAATCAGCACTTTGCGCGCGCAGCGCTTTTCGAATCCCGTTCTGCTCTCATTTCTGTGAGTAACTGTAAAAAGCGCGCGATAGGGCTGCATAGGGAAGCGCTTCGCGTCACCTTTGCACGTCGAGCATCCGGCCTTCGGCAGAATTTCGGACCGTGCGCGCGCGCGTGAACGCATCGAGAGCGCGCATCGTGTAGCGCACCGCGCGCCCTAGCTTCACGAACTCGGGCCCCTTCCCCAAACGCCGCCAAGCCTCAAGGGTCTTTACGCTCACCGACAAGAGTTCGGCGGTCTCCTCAACGGTGAGGCGACGGTCTTCCAACGGCACGACTTGCGGCGTTCGCTTCGCGATGCGCTTAGGCAGCGGCGCGGGTGCCGGCGCCGGTCGGGCGGTCTTAACGACAGCCGTTCGAGAAGCCGGCGCTGTAATCACGACCTGCTCCAAAGCGCGCGTCGGCGGCGCATCCGCGAACAGAAATGACAGCTGATCGGGCGATGTTGAGTTGGCGGATTTGCGGACGATGCGCGTCATCGTGAGCTGCTCCATTTGAGCCCCATGCTGCTCTGCTTCATTGCTCAAACGAACCTGATTAGTCGTTGGGTTGAGAAGCGCGTCCGACGACGCAGCTCCCGCGCGCTGTCCCCTCTGCCACATGATCCAACGATCGCGAGCTTTCGCCATTGCACGGGAGCGCATCGCGTTGCTCGGCGTGGCAGTCGGCGTGTTGCACGGCGTTGCCTGGTGTTGCAGGCGCTACTTCCAACAATTCGCGCATCGCGCGAGAACACTCAACGCTCAAGTCCCAGCGACGGCGTGACTTTGAGCTTTTCTTGCGCGATCGAGATTGAATAGACCTTGCCGACTCCAAGCTGTTGGGCGCGTGATAATTGCATCAACGCCACTGCGTCGTTGCGCTCCAACATGGCAAAGCGGCCTTGGTGCAGCGTCTTCACGCCGCGCACCAACCAATCGCGCTCAAGTCCGTCATCAATCGAAATCAAACGCTTGCCAACGCCTTTGGCGAACGCCTCGCCCTCTCTGTCCAGTTCGCCTTGGCGCAACCGCTTCAATGCATCCGCAGAGAACTCGAAACGGCCGGTCAAATCACGCTGCCCATTGCCCTCGCGCTGATGCCAGGCGACGCGCTCGCTGATGGCGTTGCGGACGTCGCGCGTGTTGGGGAGCCGCGCTTGCTCACCATTCAGAACCCGCGCGATATCGCGGTCGAGTTCGGTTTCCGCAGGCGCGTCGATCTGGGTCTTGAGCGGTGTTTCGGAAAGCCGGTCGAGCTTGAGACGCGTGCCGCGACCGTCATGGGCTTTGGGTTCCAGCGCCACGATCGCGCCGGGCTCCAGGCCGTCGATGTCGCGATGGCGGACGTTCGCCAGCACCGGCCGCTTAAACTTGTCTCGGACGATGACGTAGCCTTTGCCCTTGTCGCCGCGCCGTCCGACCTCAAGCACTTCGCCGGCAATGCGGCCCATGTCGGGTTCATAAAGCTTGAGCCGTCCCTGCCCCGGCTCCAGTTCCCGGCCAAGCCGGCGGCGAAGATCAATGCCCTGACCGATTGCTTCGAGCCGCGTCGCCCAATCCGGCTCGAAGCGAAAACGGTCCCGCTTCTCCTCGCGCGCTAAGCCCATCTTCGTCAGCTCGCGCACGCGATTGCGAAGCGCGGCCCGCAGGGTCGGGTCCAGCTTCCGGCCAATCGCCTGGATCCGACTTAGCTTGCCCGCTTTGATTTCGGCTTCGAGTAGATGATCGAGCCGGGTCATCCGCTCGGCTCGGGTCTCGCGCTCCAACGCCAGCCGCTCGTCCTCGCGGCCGCGCTCGCCAAGCATTTGGGTAGCCACTTCGCGGGCGGCGTTGCGCAAACCCCAATTGGCGTATTCGCGCTTGATGATCAGGTCCGGTCCGTCGCGCCGGCGCCCGCGCAGAATGATGTGGACGTGAGGGTTGTCGGTGTTGTGGTGGTCGACGGCGACCCAATCGAGCTCGGCGCCTAAGTCCCGCTCCATCTGCGCCATTGTCGCCCGCGTGAAGTCTTTCAGATCCTCGATGCGTGCGCCGCTCTCTGGGGCCAGCATGATGCGCGTGTGTCGCTTGTCCTCTTCCGCCCACTCGGCAAGGCGAGGCCCCGCATCGATGCGATCCTCGTCGCGATCGTAGAATTGGCCAGGCTCGCCCTCCGGCCCCGCCCCGTCTCGTTCCAAGTATTTGCCATGTGCGATCAGTTTGGCCGCGCCGCCACCGCCATGGCCCTGAAAGAAAACCGTAGCGATGACGCGCTGGCGCTTGTCGTTGGCGAATGCGGCATTTCCGCCGTTTGCACGAAATCGCGTCGGCGCGCGCCGGCCCGACAGGAGCTTAGACAACCGCCCACCGAGCGCGCCGCTGCGCGCGCGGCCAGTGACGCCGCGGCTCTTTTTGATCTTGCCCTGAAGTCCGTCTTCGCTGCGGAAGACGCTCATGTCGCGCGCGGCATTGAGATCATGCGGCGCTGCGCTCGGCTTTAACAACGCCGATGCTTTCAGCCGTTCCGAAAGCGATGCTTGAGGCATGCCGCGTGCTGCGCCGTTGAAATCGCTGCGATGCCGCAGCTTTCACCGCACCACGATCTCAGTTGCCGCAGGAAATAACCAGCATTCACAAGTCTCAGAAGAAAACCTGCGGCGCTCTGTATCTTGCTCTCCACCGCATCACTTTCTTTCAGCCCGCTACCCGCTTCCCATCACACGCCCAAGCGCATTCCAGTTAGTGCGCGCGAAGTGTTGTCGCGCGTGGCGCCGCGTTGCCCCGTGTTTCAAAAATATCAAAGCGGATGCCACACGCCTTCAATCAAATGCGTGCTCACCGGCCCCCAATAGCGTCCATCAAAACTGTCTGCGCTGTCGCCTAGCAGGAGAACTTCGTCAGCGCGCAAAATGCGGCATCCAACCCATCCGCGCGGTTTTGGCCGATCTCCGCCGGCATAAACCGTAGCCACCACTCGACCATTGATGCTCAGGCTTTGGCCATCGCTGCACACCGACTCTCCGCCAACGCCTCCCACACGTTTGAGGAAGCGATCGCCACGCTGATCGTAATGTCGTCTGTGGGCCTCGATCGGCGCTACGTCGAGCGCCCGCACAGTGACGATGGCGCCGCGCGCCGCCTTGCCCGACACCCGCGCATAGAAGCCTTCTGGGATGGAAGGGCTATGGTTGAACACGACGACATCGGCGTGGTTCACCGAAGCGATCGCTAAGGCGATGAGTGCGAGTAAACCGCCTGCGCAGGCTAACCACCGTCTTGATGTTATCGCCATCTGACGAAGCTGACTTACCTGTCACGGCTGTCATGCCCCTTCGCCCAGCTTGGCGTAAGTCACGCTGATTGGACGTATTTGCCGCAACTTGCCGCAACCTTCCAGGGTGGGCGGGCGGGTCTTGCGACAAGGATCGAAGCCGAACGGCCGAGACCGCGTATGCGGGCTTGGCGCGCGCGCCGCGACCGAGAGCCTGGCGCCGGCGAAGCCGGCGGTCGCCCAAATCCATGCTCAAAACAAGGCCCAATCCCGGAAGCGGACGCGCACGCTCGCGTGAACTGCGCAAGCATGCGCGCGAGCCGCGGGTGGGTGGGTGGGAAAGCCGGCCAACAACGCGTAGGCGTCATCATCGGCATCAGCAGCAGCAGCAGCAACAGCAGCGAGAACGACGACGACGATCACCGGCGATGCTGCCGGCCGCGCCGACGTCAAAAGCCTTTCCGAACGCGCGCATGCGCGTCGGCGACGAGCTTGGTGGTCTCAGTGGTGACGTCGGCAGCAGCAGCAAACGTCCGCCAATCTCCGACAGCGGCGTCTACTTCCGCCACCATTACGTCGATCGCTTTGGCCCCCAGGCCGTGCTTCGCGCCCAAGCACTCGATGTGCTTGCGCGTCACATTGCGGCCCTCGCCCTCAATGTCGAGATAGTGCTCGCCGCCCGGTCCGGGTGCGTAAGTGAGATCGTAGGCCGGCGACAGCGACCACCCGCCCCTCTGGTCCATCAGGTAAGCGTGCTGGCGGACATGGTCATCGCGATTGTGCGCCAAGACGTTGAAGATGATGCGCCGGAACGCCAGCGCGACGTCTTCGGCGTTGCGGGTGATGTGCTGGGTGACACGAAGGAACTGGTCGTAATTGAGGGCGCCCGGCGTCATCGGCGCTTCAACGGCGCCGCCGAGCGAGAGCATATGCAGCCGCTCGCTTGAGCCCGGGCGATCGAAGCGGCGCGTCGCAAAATAGCCTGGCCCCTTCTTGGCCGGAATTAGTTTGTGCTCGGCAATCTTCAGCTTCGCCGCCTCCGCCATCGCCGCATAAGCTTCTTCAAGCGGCCCGATATCGATGGGATCGTCGTTGGCCCTGAATTTGACAATCCAGGCCGTGTGATCGGCGGGCAATTCGCCCCCGCCAATGGAGACTTCGCCGTTTGGTCCAAAGCCCACATGCACCTTGGGCCTCGCGCCGCCGGAGCCGCCCGCGGCCTTGGCGAGAAGATCGGCGAACTTTCCATCTTCACCGGACAAAACTTGAGCGGCCTCGTCGGCCAAAGCATCGAGATCGACGCCGGTGCTCTGATCGGCATCGGGTGTGGTTGCAGGCTGAAACACCAGCGCGCCGCGCCCGCTCTCACCCACAAGCGCCAAGCGCTCCACCGGCGTCAGCGATCCGATATCGAGATTAAGTTGCGCGAGGCGCTTCCTCATAACCAGGTAGCCCCAGCCCTCAGGAAGGCTATCTGCGAGAAACCCGTGCAGACCGTCAAACGTGCGCGAGCGCGCGGCTTGCAAGCCTGGCTCCAGGGGATAGCGAAGAGCGCCATCGATGCGCAATTGGCGCTGCATGATCTCGCTCGACCATTCGAGCTGTGCGGTCTGATTGGCCCAAGCAAGCTGGCCAACGGGGACGCGCGCGTCCGGCGCAAAGGCGAGCGCGATGTCGAGCGGAACGCCGGGTGCGAGCTTCATGCATTGCCCTTAGGCGGGGCGCGTCTGCGCGGCTTCGGCGCCGAGGCCGTCCTCTTCTGCTGCTCAAGCAGCGCATCCATGGTGCCGGGTTGCGGCGCGGGAAAGAGACCCGCGAGGCCCTCCTCGCATCGAAGCGCAATCGCTGCGTTGACGAGGTGCTCGGTCGTGGCCTGCCCCAGCGCCTCGAGCCGCTGCCATGTGCTCTTGCTCATGCCAGCGCGTTTGGCGGCTTCGATTTGGGACCAGTTTTGCGCGATGCGACGCGCCCGGATGGCGTCGCCTAGGTCGGCCAGCAGCTCAGGCGCGGTCTTCAGCATGACCTCTTATATGATGCATTAGACGCCAAATGTCAAATGCAATACCTCATATATGAGGCAGCAATCGGAGCCTCCTGACACGGGCGCCTCCGGCTTCGTTGGCTTTCAACACCTCAATGCGCCGCTTCGTTGCTCGGTGCTTGACGCTGCCAAGCCGTTCTCTTTATGTTCTCGCCTCGAAACGAGTTCTCTAATGCGTCCCACCGCCTCGATCCTGCATGCGGACTTGGACGCCTTCTACGCGTCAGTGGAGCAGCTGCTGCAGCCGGCGCTGCGGGGCAAACCCATCGCGGTGGGCGGCGGCGTTGTGCTCGCCGCGTCTTACGAAGCGCGCGCGTTTGGCGTGAAGAGCGGCATGTCGGGACGTACCGCGCGCGAGCTTTGTCCCCATCTCATCTTCACCGGCGGACATTTCAGCGAATACGAACGCTTGGGTGATGCCGCTATCGATGTGCTCGCCGACTACACGCCGGACATCGAGCGCATTTCGATCGATGAGGCGTTTGCGGACGTCTTTGGATGCGAAGCCTTGTTCGGCTCGCCTGAAGAGATCGCGCGCGATGTCCGAAAGCGCGTACGCGACGAACTCGGCTTGCCCATCTCGATCGGCGTCGCGCGCACCAAGCATCTGGCGAAGATTGCGAGCCAAGTCGCAAAGCCGGATGGCTTGGTGCTGGTCGATCCCGCGACCGAGCTTGAGTTTCTTCACGATCTCCCCGTTGGTTTGATGTGGGGCGTGGGACCGGCGACCAAGCTGAAGCTCGCAGCTCGTGGCATCGAGACCATCGGTCAATTAGCGCATGCTTCCCCGCAAGCGATGGAGCGCGTGCTGGGCAAGGCGGTTGGGCGCAAGCTCACGCAGCTGGCTTGGAATCGCGATCCACGCGTCATCCAGACGCATCGACGCGCAATCTCAGCCGGTGCGCAATCGGCGCTGGGAAAGAGGCCCGCGACTGAAACGGTGTTTGCGCCGGTGCTGCAGCATCTCGCCGACCGCATAGCGCGGCGGCTTCGCGCTAAAGATCGGCCGGCCCGGACGGTCAGCGTGCGCGTGCGCTTTGCCGACATGCGCTCCGTGAGCCGGGCAATGACGCTGCCGGCGCCGATTTGCGCGACCTCCGCGCTTACGGAGATCGCGATCGATCTCGTACGCGGCCTGCTCGCCGACCATCCCGATGAGCGCACCATCTCGCTCTTGGCGATTTCAGCTTCGCATCTGGGTTTAGAGCCCTGCCCGCAACTCGAATTGCCGTTCGCGCTCGCTGATGACGGGCGCCGGCCAGGCACCAAGAAGGGCGCCCTCCGAGAGCGCGCCGATCGCGCGCTCGACGCCATCCGCGAACGCTTTGGTCAAGAAGTGGCTGGCTATGCGTCGGGCGCCCTGGGCGGTCTGCGCTCAGTGCCGGACGCCTTCCGCGAGCTTGCCGAGAAAGAGCTGTGATGGCGCGCGCCGATTGGGCGGCGGCCGAACGCGCCTTCAACCGCCGTGAGCCTTTGCCGGAGCAAGATGCAGTGGGACAGGCGCGCTGGAGCAAATGGAGCCATGGCGGCGATGAATGTCACGCCATCGAGTTTGGCTGGAAATTCCGTTTCGACATTCGCGGTGGTCCGAAGACCAAAGGCGTCTTTCCGGACTTTTGGTACGCGAGTTCACGCGATGGATCGCTGGGCGAGTTTCCAACTTTCGAAGCAGCGGCGAAGGCCTGCGAGGATGAGGCGCGGCGCTTGATCGAGACTGCTCTGGCGAAGGGCGACAAGAGCTTCGACATGAGCGGCGTCGAAGAGGCGTGGAAGAAGTATCTCGCGCACCCCAATCGCCTGAAGTCGCTGAAGACAAGAAGCCGCTACAAATAAACCTACTTGAGATAGCCGCCGACATATTGGGCCGCTTCGTCGTCGGAGACGATCTCAAGCGCATCGGCTGGAAACACGCGCGCTTGGATGGCTTCGATTTGATCTGGGGGTGCGCTCAGCCATTCTTCCTGGTCAACCTGCGTGCGCAAGATCACGGGCATCGCCTTGGCGTGCACGGGACGCACGAGATCATTGGCTTCGGTGGTCAAGAAACTGAACAATATATGCGTGCCGACATTGGGCTCCTTCTTGGAGCCGTAGTCCCCAGTCCATTCATGCCATATACCCGCGAAGTAGAGAACGCCGCGATCGGGCGGCGCGAACCAGCGGATGATCTTCTTTCCTTTCGGCGAGGCGTCTTCGTATTCGCTGAACGCCGTGAACGGCACGATGCAGCGATGCGATGGGCCCAAAAGCGGACGCCAATGCGCGCTCTTCACATTGCGGATGTTGGTGACCGGCGCGCCGCCGAATTGCGGCGGCCCAGGTAAGCCCCACCGCATCTTCGACCATGCGAGCTTGCCTTCGTCATTGCGCTTGATGACCGGCCCAAAGCTCTTCGGAAACACTTCCAGCACGGCATTGCCGAGCATCGGATTGATGCGCGTCTCGCTCCATTCGTCGAAGCCGTAATAGTCGCGCTCCATCCCGGCTTTGCGGATGTCGGAGGCGTAGCGGTTGCACATCTTTGCAAGTGTAAGCGCCTCCTGAACGGCGCGCTACGCGACGCCGCCGGTTTCGTTTGCTCGGATTCAGGAAGCATGGCATCGCCACGGTAATGCCGATTTTGACCCTTCTCGCCATCGCGATGGTGGTCGCGATCGCCGCGCGGCGTGTCCGGCTCCCCTATACGGTGGGGTTGGTGCTCGTAGGCATCGCCATCGCACTCTCGCGGATCGAAGTCGGCGCAATCCTCACCCACGACTTCATCTACTATCTCATCCTCCCACCGCTTCTGTTCGAAGCCGCGCTGGCGCTGAGTTGGCGCGACCTTCGTGCAGACGCGGGCGTGCTCTTCACGCTTGCGACCTTAGGCACCGTCGCCGCCGCACTCATCGTCGCCATCGGCGCAATCATGATCATGCACTGGCCGGCGCCAATCGCCTTCGTGTTCGGCGCCCTGATTGCGGCGACCGATCCGGTGGCGGTCATTGCCATGTTCAAGGACAATGGCGTGCATGGCCGCCTGCGCACTCTGTTAGAGGCGGAGAGTCTCTTCAATGATGCTGCGGCCGCCATACTATTCTCGGCAGCAGTTGCGTTTGCCGCATCTCCAGAAGGGCTGGAACCCGTCCGTACTGTCACCGGATTGGTTTGGACCATCGGCGGCGGGATCCTGCTGGGCGCCGTCATCGGCGGCGCCGCGCTTTTGCTTGCCAGCCGTTCGACCGAGCATGTCGTCGAAGTGGCGCTCACCGTGCTCGCCGCCTATGGCGCATTTCTTGTCGCCGAATGGGCGCATGCCTCGGGCATCCTGGCGACGGTGGTGGCGGGTTTGGTGGTCGGCAATATCGGCGTGCTCTCAAAGCGCACCGCGATTAGCGAAAAAGCCAAAGCCTTCGCGCTGGAGTTTTGGGACTTCGCCGCCTTTCTCGCCAACTCGGCGGTGTTTCCGCTGATCGGGCTGGCGATTGGCGCGGCAACCTACTCAGCCGCCATGGCGGCGGGCCTTATCGGCTTGATTGCGCTGGTGCTCGCGGCGCGCGCTGTGACAGTTTATCCGTTGAGCTTCGTATTTGCCCGCACATCGCAGGCGGTGCCGATGTCATTTCAGCACGTGCTGTGGTGGGGCGGCCTTCGCGGCGCGCTCGCCTTGGCGTTGGCGCTTTCCCTGCCCGAAACGCTTGCGAATCGCGGCGAGATTATCGTGGCGACCTTTGCGGTGGTGGCGTTTTCAATCATCGTGCAAGGGGTGACGATGCCGCTCGTCCTGCGGCGCCTGAAGCTTGGCGCGCGTCCGGACTCCGCGACGTAGGCGCCGCGCGCAACAGCGCGCGGCGCAGATCGTTCAGGCCGCTTCGCGCTCTTCGGCGCTGGCGATGCCTTTGGAGCGCACACTGCCTTCGCCGGGATCGATGGCGATGAACACTTTGCCGGTCCAACGGCCAGTGCCCTTGTCCTTCCAGCGGTCGTGACGGAGCTTGCCGGTCACTTCGGCGATGACGTCTTTCTTCATCGCCTTGGCGGCGGCCGCAGACTTCGGATCGTTGATCTCGACGGTGAAGCGGTCGGTGCGGTTCTCGTCCTTCACTTCAAGCCACAGAGAGACGATCTCGATCGTGCCGCCCTTCTGTTCGAAGCTGCGGATCTTCGGCGCATCGACGAGTTTGCCGGTGATGGTGACGCGGTTGGTCATGAGCGTTTCCTCGATTGCGTTCCCGGCTGATCCCGGGGCCGCGGGCGTCGCCCGCGACGGCGCTCAAAGCGCCCGGCCATGAGGCGGCGCGGGCAAGGTGAAAATGGTGGGGCCCGCGGTCTGCGCGAACGCGCGGACCCGAAGCCGCGCTAGCGGGCGGGGAAACGATTTTCTCCTTGCCGGCGGCGACGGCCGGGCGAGACAGGGCGACGGCGTGGGCGACGCTTGCGGGACGTGTCAGAACAGAGCGCGAGGATATGGAAGAATGACCGGCACTGGCGACGAAATCGAGAAGACGTTGGCATTGCCCGAAGAAGCCGACATCGAAACACGCAATCTTTTGTTCGACTGCGCGCCCGAACGGCGAAACGAACTCGAAGCGCTGGTTGCGCAGATCGATTTTAGGCGCGCGCGGGATCAACCCACATTCGTGCTGGAGGCTTTGGCCTTCGGCGATCGCGGCGTCGTACGCTTCACCGATCGAACCATGCATCAAGCCTGGCTGATCTCCTATCTTGCCTGGAGGGCGATGCACGAGCAATTAGGCTTCGTGGTCGGCTTCCTTCTGCAGGGACGGCCCTACGATCTGACATCGCCAGATGTCGGTGCGGCCGGCATTGCCGCTGCCATTACGATGGACCGGATGAGCGATGCGCTTCGCGCGCTGCGCGCCGCCAATCCCGGCGAAGGAAGTTGGCCCGCAGACGTTCCCCAGCTAACCGAGACCAACGACCATCTGAACGAACAGGACCAGGCCGCATTCGAACTCGCTTGCTTTGGCATGGCTTTCGCTCTGTTGCATGAATGCCATCATGTGTTCGAGCGCATAGCTTCCCATCCATATACCGGGCCGACCGAGGAAATGGCCGCGGATGTCTATGCCGCGCACCTGATCCTCGATCGCGTCGCTGAAACCGCGGCTGCGAACGGCTGGGAGGTAACAACGCTCACCGAAAAGCGCGCGATCGGCGTTTTCCTTGGCCTTGTCCTAGTCCTGGAATCTTCCGAAGTCGGTCTGCGCGAACCGACAGAGACACATCCGGCGTGGACCGCACGCATCCGGCAGCTGCTCCAATTTATAGATCAGCTCAATCTGCCGCAGGATGGAAATTTCTGGACCTACGCCACGAGCTTTTTACTTTCGCGCGCGCGACGTGAACGCATCGAGGTCCAGCAAATCGCGTATTCCAGCGTGCGCGCCCTCTTTTTTTGTGTGCTGGACATTTACGAAGCGGCGTAGCCAACATTAGCCTTTCTGGGCGCACGCCCAGGCGTTCCAATCATTGTGCGGGGCGTCGGGGACGCGTGACGCCACCGCCATTTTCTGCGCAGCACGCCCCTGCAACGCCAATGCCGCGGCGTGTCCGGCATCGTCTTTGTCGGCTGCGATAGTGAGCCGCTGAACGGAAGCCGCGATCGCCAATCGGCTGAGATTGTCGGCGGTAAGCGCCGCCCATGCTGGAAGTCCGAGGGCGTGGGACGCCGACAGCATGGTCTCCACACCCTCACCGACGGCGAGTTCCTCACCCACCTCGTGCAAACGAACAACCCCGCCCATAAGTTTGCCGATCACACGCCGCGGTGTTGGGACCGCTGCTTTAGCGACACCGTGCGCGCTCAACAACGTCACCTGCACGCCCTGCAGCGCGCCCTCCGCGTCGGTGATCGCCGCGACGAGCGCTGGGCGCCGCGCGCGATCGTCGAGACTTGTCATGCGCGGATGGAAACGAAGCGCCGGCGATGCCCACAGGGATGCCGGGATAGCGCGCCGGCGAAGATAGGCTTCGGCCGCCGTGAAGCTTAGCGGACGGCTCTCATCCCAGATGCGTTGGGCGCGGGCGATCCGTTCCTCGTCCGCCGGCTGCGCCACAATCTTGGGCGCTGATAAGCGAGCCTCCCGCGAAGGGCGCGGCTCATCATCAAGCAAACCCAACTCGGCCAGAGCCCGCCGCACGTCGCGCCAATCGTCTTTTGGACTGAAGCAGTGAATGAGGATGCGGCCCTCCTCCGTCTCGACGAGCGAAACGGAGCGGTCCTTATGACTGTGGTTGGGGCCGGGGATGAGCGCGCGCGCGCCGCCGTCGAGCAGAATGCCGCCACAAGTGGCGACGATGCGCTCAAGCCGCGACATCGACGCGCTCCTCCTCGTCAAACGGCGACGGGCTCTTCGACAACAGCCAATCCACCGCCACCTGCGCCTGCGCAGCAGCAGTCAGAAACGCACGTTTGTCGTCGCTCAGCAGCTTCATCCAATGACCGATATAGGAAGCATGGTCGTGGATATGGTGCGGCGGCAGGCGCAAATGGGCGCCGAGGATGCTGGCGCCGATTTCGGCGACCAGTTCTTCGGCGGCGATTGCGTGTTGGCTGAACTTCTTGCCCATGTCGCGCGCGACACGGTGAGCCGCCATGGTGGCGTGAACGATCTCGTGGTTCAGGGTTGCGGCATAATCCTCGGCAGTGTCGAAAGCAGCGATAGGCGGCATCCCGATCACGTCCTTGCTCGGGATATAGCAGGCGATATCGCGGGTCGCGATACGCGCAATCTCCAGGCGCTGGAACCAAGCCTCGTGCGCTGCGATCGGCGCAGCATCCACATCGACGGGCGCCGGATGGAAGCGCGCGGGTAGATTGTCGATCTGGTCGGCCGAGAAAACGACGTACCATTTTAAAAAGCGGAACGCGTCTTCGACCTCGGCGCCGCCCTCGTCCAGGCGCGTGCGCTTGCCTTGGCCGTAATAGACAACGACTTCACCGCGTTCGCCCTTGCGTACGTTGGCGCCCAGTTTCACGGCCTGATTAAACGTCAGCCAATAAGGCGACACATAGCCCCGCTCTAGAGCGGCGCTCCAAAGGATGAGGATATTGACGCCTCGATAGGTCTCGCCGGTCGCCCGCCGCGGTAGCGCGAGACCGGTGCGCGCGCCGTCCCACGGCTTGCGCCATGGCAGCACGCCCGATTTGAGCTCGGACAATATCTTTGTCGTGATTTCGGCCGCGACATCCCGGCGCGCGCCAGCGCGCACAGCGTGCGTATTCATGAGAATGCTCCAAAGAGAACGCCGCCGGCTGAGCCGGCGGCGAGAGTTTCAGCAGGAATGAAAAGTCAGGCAGCCTCGGCGCCGGCCAATGCCTTCTCGCCTTCAAGCGTCACAGCGAACGCGCCTTCGCGCGGCGGCGTGATCAGGACCTCCGGCAGCCAGCCGGTGTCCTTCAACGCTTGCGCGGCCGTGCGTGCGAGCTCGCCCTTCTTCATCTTGGCGAAGGCGGTGATCATGCCGCGCCGCTCGTCTTCGCCGAGGCTTGCCACTGAGGGTGCCGTCTCTAGCGCCGCAATCGCCAGCGCCTTGGGCGCAGCCGCCCAGAAGTCTTCGCTCGCCTCCCAGTGCCGCGTCATGTCGAGATCGAGCGCAGCGGCCAGGCAATCGCCCATGCCCTGGAGCCGGCGATCTTCACGCAGCAAGCCGCCATGGGTGAGATCGATCGTCTCCGACATGAAGACCGCGAGCGCTCCCAGCAAATGCTCGTCGGTCTGATCGAGGCACGCCGCGAACAATGCGCCTTCGTCTTCGGGCGCGCGTTCGGCAAAGCTGGTTCGCGCCTCTTCGAACGCATCGTCGTCATCGAACCCGATCGGCCGAGACACGATCGCGATACCCGGCACAGCGGCGCGCTCAGCACTCTGGCGCATCAGCACATAGACCATGAGCGCCAACGCCACGTGGGCGTTCGCAGCCAAGCTCGCGCGCAAGCCGCGGGTGCGCGCTTCGGTCAAGCGTTCGACCAAAGCCTTGCTGAGCCGAGGACCGTCGCTTTCCAACTGGCTGTCGCTTGCGCCGGTTTCGTCGGCGCCATCATCCCCAGCACTCGGCTGGGCCTTGGCACGCAGCTTGGCGATTGTCTTCGCGTCCGCTCGCTTGATCAGGCCGCGCGTGATGACGGGCCGCCCGTCGCGATCGACAGCGACCACCGCGCCGGCATGAGGAACGAGCTTCTTGTCATAGGAGCGCGCCGATTCTTGGATTGCGTCCAGGTTGGCTTCGACCTCGTCGCGCTCGGCCCAGAGAGGATTGTCATCGTCCGCCTCCTCAAGCGTTTCGTCGAGTTCGGCGATACGCGCCTCTAGGCTCTCGACTTGCTTCCGCTCCGCCGGCTTCAGCTTGCGCGATGTGGGATGAAGACGTTCGCCGGCGCAGCCTTCGACCTGGCCGTGCCCAAGCTGGACTTCGATCCAGCCCCAACCTTCCGCCGCCAGCTGGCCGCGCAAAGCATCCGCTTTCTCGGCAGCGAGACGCTGCAACAGATCGCCATTGTCGAAGAAGACGATCTCTGGCTCGAAGAGATCGCGCACCAGCACGCCGCCGGCCGCTTCATAGGCCTCGGCGCCGACAAAGCGAGCGAGCCGGTCGTGCGCCGGGATGCGCCCGACAGTCAGTGCATTGCGCACGCTCTGCGCATGGGTGATGGGTTTGGCGAACTGACGGAAGACGCGTTCCTGTGCGGCGTGATCGCCATTGATCGCAAACGCACGCGCCACATCGAGATTGATGTCGCCCTTACGATAGGCGGCGCGGATTTTTGGCGAAAGGCGCGCAAGCGCCAAGCGCTGTTCAACCAGGCGCACGGTGCAGCCGAAGCGGCGCGCGACATCGTCGGGCGCCATCCCGCCGTCAACCAGGCGCGCGAACGCTTCGACCTCGTCCATCACCGACATGGCCGAGCGGGTCACGTTCTCATCGAGGCTGGTCTCCAGCGGATCGTTGGCCGTGTCGATGACGCAACGGATGGGCTCGCTGTCTTTGATCTGCTTGCGCTTGACGCGCATGAGCTGTGCCTGGCGCCGGCCTTCGCCGATTTGCACCAGATAGAAGCCGGTGCGGCCGCCGGCTTGGTCGAGTTCAGGCTCGACGACCAAGTTCTGCAGCATGCCCTTGGCCTGGATCGAGGCGGCCAGGGCTTCGATCTCAGCCTTTGAATGCGGCGTCGTGCGCGCATTCTTCGGCGACTTCTTCAGTTTGTTGAGCGGGATGAGGACGACGCCGGTTTGAACCGCGTGTTCGTCCGTAATTGCGATTGCTTGTGTCATGGAAAGCCTCACTGGCTTCCCGGCAGCGTCATTGCTCGCCGGGGCCGCGTGCGCGACCCCTTCTCCACCGCCCGCGTTCAGGCCGTCGCTGTCGAGGGCTTTAGAGCGGCACGCGTCCCTCGACAGCGCCGGACGCGCGGGCGATGTGATTCTCGCGCACGCCTCGGAGATGAGCTCCGCCAGGCCGGCGTAAACGCCAAGCGCATGACGGATGGCGCGAGGTCAGCGCGACATCGTGCTGGGATTTTCTCAGTTGCTTGCGAATGAACTCTGGCCGTTCTGGACGGCGTGGGCTGGCGCGCGTTGCGCGTCGGCGCTCAACCGAGGTGACGCGCCCAGCCGACGAGGCTCAAGAGAAACATTACGATCGCAAAACCGGCGGCGAACATGCCTACTATAGGCCGGTGTCCCAGTTCAGCGGCGGCGACGCCTGCAAATCCCCAGCCAATCGGCAATGGATAAAAGCCCGTCTTAGCGCCCTGGAAAACGATGATAGCGATGGCGGCGACCACCACTTCTCCCCCCAGCGCCCAGGCTTGGGCGACATCGCTCCCAATGAAGCCCATCGCCGTCAGCACGGTGAGCAGATTGAGCGCAGAAGCAATGGTGAGCCAGCCGGCAAGCAGTGCCAAAGGCGCTTGGATCAAAAGCCGTTCTGCCGACGATGGCTTTGCGCCAGCGCGCAGCAAAGGTTCGCACAAGGCGAAGGCTGAGATGACGATGATCGCCACCGTTAGCCATTTGACATCTTGTGCTGCCGCGATCAGCCAAAGGCCGCATCCGGCCATGGCGACGACGCTGGGCCAACCCAGCCGCGCCAGTAAGGCGGTCTCCGGCGTCCGCGGCAATGCTTGATAGATCGCATAGAGCGCAAGGCCCAAATAGATCACGCCCCAGATCGCAAAAGCATAAGGCGCCGCGCGCAACGTGGTGTCGCCGGCGCTGGCGAACTGCGCAGCGCTCAAGCCGAGCGCGTGGGCTTGCTGCAGAATAGGTATGGCGATCGCAAAGAGCGCCGCAGCGACGATCGCAAAGGTTCGGATAGCGGGCTTGGCCTCCATAAACACTCTCTACGCGGACCAAGGACGGACAGATTTGCGAAACGAGCCCTGGAAGCGGCGGTTCCGCGGGGGCTGCGGCATAGGGCTTTGCGCGACTTGGCGATTTGACATCCGGCAATCGGCCCCAATTCTATCCAGCGCGTTGGACTGATCCAAGCTCACAAACGCATCGTAAAATCCGGACGAGCGAGAGCAAACATATTGATTGTCGAGGATAATCGCGCGTGACTGCGCCCGCCATCGTCTGGTTCAGGCAAGACCTGCGTCTGGCGGACAATCCTGCTTTGCACGCTGCGGTCGCCAGCAAGCGGCCGCTCGTTCTCGTCTACATTCTTGATGACAACACCTCCGGTGAATGGAAACTCGGCGGCGCATCACGCTGGTGGCTGCATCACAGTTTGACGGCGCTTGCCAACGACGTTGCCAAACGTGGCGCCGCGTTGACGCTTCGGCGCGGAAAAGCTGAGCCCGTGCTCAAGGCCCTTATGAAAGAAACGGGCGCCGGCGCGATTTATTGGAATCGCGTCTATGAACCGTACGCAGTCGCGCGCGACACAGCATTGAAGGACGGGTTCGCGAAGGCCGGTATTGACGTCGTCAGTTGCAACGGCGCGCTGTTGAACGAACCCTGGACGGTCAAAACCAAAACCGGTGAGCCGTTCAAAGTCTTCACCCCGTTCTGGCGCGCGAGTTTGCAACTTGCGCCACGCGCGATCTTACGTGCGCCAAAAACGCTGAACGGTATAGATTCTGAGGTCGCGAGTGATGCGCTAGCGTCATGGCGGCTCCTGCCGACGAAGCCGAACTGGGCAAAGACCTTCGAGCCGGAATGGACCCCTGGAGAAGCCGGCGCGCGCCGGGCGCTCGACAACTTCATCGCAGATCGGTTGGAAGATTATGCCGAAGCACGCGATCGCTTGGGCGTCAACGGCACGTCGCGGCTTTCGCCACACTTGCACTTTGGTGAGATCTCCCCGGTGCAGGTTCGCGCCACTATCGATGCCGCCACCGCGGATCACCCAAACTTTCAGCGTGGCGCCGATAAATATCTTTCTGAACTCGGTTGGCGCGATTTTTCCGCGAACCTTCTCTATCACTTTCCAAGACTGCCGACTGACAATTGGCGCGATCAGTTCGACGCTTTCCCGTGGCGCGACGACAAAGCTGCTTTAGAGGCCTGGCAGCGCGGCCGTACCGGCTATCCAATTGTCGATGCGGCGATGCGCGAATTGTGGGCCACCGGTTACATGCACAATCGCGCCCGCATGATCGCTGCGTCTTTTCTGATCAAGCATCTGCTGATCGATTGGCGCCGGGGTGAGCGCTGGTTTTGGGATACACTGGTGGACGCCGATTTGGCCAACAACGCTGCGTCCTGGCAGTGGGTCGCCGGATCCGGGGCTGACGCATCGCCCTATTTCCGCATCTTCAATCCAATCACTCAGGGCGAGCGCTACGACGCTGATGGCGCCTACGTGCGCCGCTGGGTTCCTGAATTGGAAAAACTGCCTGACGCCGTGATCCATAAACCTTGGGCCGCGGATCAAGAGACCTCGAGAGCCGCGGCCGTGGTGTTAGGAAAAACCTACCCCAACGCGATCGTCGATCACGACGTCGCGCGTCAACGCGCGTTGAGCGCATTCGCAAGTTTGAAGCCAGCGTCCTTTGCAGAGTGAGCGGCATCATGGACCGTTTGGTCTTCAAGCTCGGTGCGAGGGTGTTCGACATCTTGTGCTGGCGCGCCGTCCATGACGGCGCGCTGCACAAGGGCCCCAGCGCATCCTGCGATCGCTAGAGGCAACATCACCAAAGCAGCAGTGAGCTGACTCAGCGCAATCGACCATGCAAGCGCATGCGAAGGGTTCACGCCCATCACGCGGCCCGCAGATTGAGCGCCGAAGGCGCGCCGCCGAAGCTAATGCCGCCTTGAAGCAGCGCCGGGTCGACCGCCATCGCCGCGGGCTTTGGCGCATGACCGTGCTTCCAAACCGACGTTGGCAGAAGATCGGGATAAGACACCAACAGCTGCGCGCCGCGTCCAGTGAGGGTGAGTCGCCGCCCATGCGCCGGCACGAAAACGGTGTCGCCGCGGCTCAAGGCTGCGCCATCAATCGAAGCGCCTGGCGTGAGCGCGGTTAGCGTGTGGCAGGTCTCGCCGTCAGGCTCGATGAAGCTGAGCTCTGGCAGCGTCCAGAGTTCAACGCTCATAGCCGGATCGCGGAGCCAGGCGACGCGGTGCTTCTTCTCAGACACGGCCGAGAGACGGCGCACGCCGTGCGGCGGCTGGTTGTTGGGCGTGAAATTGGCGCGCACTTCGAGCGCTGTCATACCGCCCGGGAAGACGAGGCGCGCCGGATCAGAAACCCGCAAGAGATCGCCGTAGCGCGCGCGCACTTGGCGCGGCGGCGCGCCTTGGCGATCGTAGACATGCAGAGCCGCATCGAGGGGACTTTCCATCACGCGCCAGAGCGCTACGGGCGCGTCGGCGGCGATCGGATCGGACGGTTCGTCTGTGACGATCAATCTGAGTGATGGCGGGGCGCGCCCAAGTTCGCCAAGCGCATCGCCGGCGTGCTCTGCAAGTCGAGCGCCGAAATGATCACCGTTGGTGGCGACGTTGTGGGGATGCGCCAACCAAATTTCACCGATCGCGCCAGACGGACGCTCAGCGTGTGCACACCAGGATGGCGCATGCGCGCGGCCCCAGCGGCGCGGCAAAAAGCGTGGTGTAAGGCGGATCGGATCTAATGCACGGGCCATGGGCTCTGTCTCCTCCTCTCTCATTGCCCTTCGTAAAAAGAAGACGCCGCGTGAGCGCTCCCCACGCGGCGCCTTGCTATCCAAGGCCGCACAAAATCGTCTTCGGCGATGCGCGAGCCGGAGCGTTCATAGGCGCTACGGCTCAGAGTGACGCAATCGGCGGCCTGCATCTCCGATCCCTCTAGTGCGAGATCGGAATCCGTTTGGCCTGCTGACGCGCGCGCTCCGTTTTCGGAAGCGTGACGTTCAATACGCCATTGCGGAACGTAGCGCTGGCGCGCTCGTCATCGACTTCGGCCGGCAAGGCAATCTGCCGCTCGAACCGGCCATAGGAGCGCTCACTATACTGGCGTTCCTCGTCGTCGAATTCGGTGCGCTTTTCACCGCGCAGCACCAGCACGTTGTCTTCGACGCGCACCTCGACGTCGTCTTGGTCGAGCCCCGGCAGTTCAGCGGTGACGCGCACTTCCTTGTCGCGGTCGACGACCTCGACGTGGGGCCAAGCCAGTCCGCCATTTGCGCCAAACGCACTCAAGCCAAAGCCGCGAAACGCGTCGTCGAACAGCCGGTCCATTTCGCGCCGCAGCGTGAAGAATGGACTGACATTGGCATCGTAGGACCGGTCGTCACTTCGCGCGGGCGTTCGCGACCGACCCCAAGGGATCAGGTCTCTCATTGCACTACTCCTGCTCTTTCGGCTCGGGCTTAGGCTACGTTCTCAACCGCTTGTGGCCGCGTCTGTTCGCGCTTGGCGGTCTTGGCCGCACCCGTCGTTGCGATCTCGATGCGGCGCGGCTTCATCGCCTCGGGAATCTCTTGCTGGAGATTGACCGACAAGAGACCGTTCTCAAACGTCGCGCCCGTGACGACGACAAAGTCCGCGAGATCGAATTGGCGGCGGAAGGCGCGCTGCGAGATGCCGCGGTGCAAAAAATTGCGCCCGCTGTCGTCGTCGGTTTTACGGCCTTCGATCAAGAGCGCGTTGGCCTGGGCGACGATATTGAGCTCGTCTTCGGCAAAGCCGGCCACCGCCATGGTGATGCGGTAACGCTCCTCGTCCAAGCGTTCGATATCGTAAGGCGGCCAAGCTTCTTCAGCGGCTTCGGGGCGCCGGGCTGAACCCAGCAGGTCGAGCATGCGGTCAAAACCGATCGTGGACCGGTGCAGCGGTGATAGATCGTAAGCCCTCATCTCCATATCCTCTTAGCTTTAAGCAACATGGAAACACGAGGCGCGCCGGACGTTGCCGGCGCCCGTGGCCGGACCCCAACCGAGCGCCCGGCGCCGAAGAATTAGTGAAGCGATTTTTCGGCTTCAATACCCCGCCAAGGCACCTATCTCAGATTTTTTTCCGATGTCTTCCTCCGACCTCCTCTCGTTTGCGCTAACGGCTTTGGTAACCCTCTTTGTCACCATCGGGCCCATCGAGGGCGCGGCCATCTACACGGGCCTCACCTCGGGCATCCATGCCTCGGAACGCGGCGCGCTGGCCTGTCGATCGGTACTGATCGCCGGGATATTGCTCTTCGCTTTCGCACTTGCGGGAAACCCGGTGCTTGCCTGGATGCATGTCTCGCTGCCAGCGTTCCGGTTCGCGGCGGGTGTCATGCTTTTCCTGCAAGCGATTAGCCTCGTCTTCGGCGGCCGCGGCGGGCTCTCCTCCATCAATGCCGCGGAAACCAGGGAAGCGTTGAAGGCCGCCGATATCGCGGTTTTTCCTCTGGCCTTTCCGGTGATCGCCGGTCCTGGCGCATTAGCAGCAGTGGTGCTGTTGATGGGACGCACCAGTTTTGTGCACGGCGCCATCGTGCTCACCGCGCTTTCAGTATGCTTGGCGCTCACGTATCTGGCGCTGTTAGCCGCCGAGCGTCTGGGGCGCCTCCTGGGCGTAACCGGCGCTGACGTGGTGGGACGGGTGTCGGGCATTCTGCTCGCAGCGCTTGCAGCACAATTCATCTTCGATGGTTTGAAAGAGGCGCGGCTTTTTGTCGTGTGATCCACACTTGAAACCAACGCGCCTTGAGCGCGATTTTCGTGAGCGAGCCTGTTGAGGCTCGAGCCCTGGTTTTGAAGCGCCAATTCAAGGGAGATGATTGATCCATGCGCACGCTTAAAAACCTAGTTCTCGCGAGTGCAGCCGCTGGCGCCCTCGCATTAGGTGGTGCGGCCTTCGCGAAGGATGCGCCACAGACTCATGTCATGACGCTTGCCCTGCCGGATGGTGGCGTCGCCACCATCCGTTACCGAGGCGCAAGGCCGCAGGTGACCATCACGCCGGGCGCACTCACGCCCGCGTGGGCGCCCGATCCGCTTTCCGAGCGGCTCTGGCATTGGTCCTCTGCCGATCCGCTGCTGAAGAGTTCGGATATCTTTGCCGACATGGACCGCCAGATGGCGTCGATGGCGCGCGAGATGCGCGCACTCGATGCGGCGCCCAATGCAAATCTCATCGCCGCCTCGCCCGGCGGGCGGTATTGCGCCGAGACCATGCAAATGACGCAGACGCCGGGCCAGCCGGCGCACGTGGAGCGACACGTCTATGGTGATTGCGCGGCCCAAACGGGCGGCGGGCGCAGCGGTGCTGCGAACGCCACCCGCTCAACATCAGATCCACCTGCCCAGGACGCCGTTCACACCTGAGGGCGTCATCGGGGCCGGACCGACAGGTCCGGTCCCTTCTTTTAGAATCGTAACGAAAAAAATTTTTGATGGCCCCGTTGCGCAGCGCTTGAACTCGAAAATTCCGCTTCCTAACTCGCCGCCGTTAGCAGTCGGCGGCTCTTATTGCTAGCGCTCCGGCTGTGGCGTTTGAGACCCCGAGTTGGAGGATGAGGCGGCGATGCTGCTTCCGTTCAAGAAGCCCGAGCGCAGTCTCTTTTCTTCGTTCTTGGAACCAAAGAGGAGATCGAGAGCCATGCAATTTAGACCTCTTGGCGACCGCGTGTTGGTGCGTCGCGTCGAGGAAGATGAAAAGACCAAAGGCGGCATCATCATTCCCGACACCGCCAAGGAAAAGCCGCAGCAAGGCGAAGTGATCGCGGTCGGCCCCGGCGCGCGCGACGAGGATGGCAAGACCGTCCCGCTCGATGTGAAGGTCGGCGAGCGCATCCTCTTCGGCAAATGGTCCGGGACCGAAGTGAAGATCGACGGCGAGGATCTCATCATCATGAAAGAGAGCGATATCCTGGGCGTCGTCGAAGGCCAGAGCGCGCCGGCGCGCAAGGCCGCTTAAACCTAGAACGAACAATTCATAGCTGAGGACGAACGAACATGGCTGCAAAAGTCGTGCATTTCGGCGCGGACGCACGCGCCCGCATGTTGGAAGGCGTCGACATCTTGGCCGACGCTGTAAAGGTCACGCTGGGTCCAAAGGGCCGCAACGTCGTGATCGAAAAATCCTTCGGCGCGCCGCGCACCACCAAGGACGGCGTCACTGTCGCCAAGGAAATCGAGCTTACCGACAAATTCCAAAACCTGGGCGCACAGCTGGTGCGCGAAGTCGCCTCCAAGACCGCCGATGGCGCCGGCGACGGCACCACCACGGCCACCGTGTTGGCGCAAGCCATCGTGCGCGAAGGCATGAAGGCGGTGGCGGCCGGGCGCAACCCGATGGATCTGAAACGCGGCATCGAGAAAGCCGTCGCCGTGGTCGTGAAGGACATCGAAACCCAGTCGAAGAAGGTGAGCGCCAATAACGAGATCGCCCAGATCGGCACCATCTCTGCCAACGGCGATCGCGACATTGGCGACATGCTGGCGCGCGCCATGGACAAGGTCGGCAAGGATGGCGTCATCACGGTCGAAGAAGCCAAATCGCTCGAAAGCGAACTCGAAGTGGTCGAAGGCATGCAATTCGACCGCGGCTATGTGAGCCCCTATTTCATCACCAACGCCGACAAGATGGAGACGGTGCTGGATGAGCCCTACGTGCTCTTGCACGAGAAGAAGCTCGCTTCGCTCAATCCGCTCATCCCGCTTCTGGAAAAAATCATCCAGACCGGACGCCCGCTCGTCATTGTCGCTGAGGACGTCGAGGGCGAAGCGCTCGCGACGCTTGTCGTCAACAAGCTCCGCGGCGGCTTGAAGGTCGCAGCGGTCAAGGCGCCGGGCTTCGGCGACCGGCGCAAGGCGATGCTCGAAGACATCGCCATCCTGACTGGCGGTCAGGTGATCAGCGAAGATCTGGGCATCAAGCTCGAGAACGTGATGATCGAGCAGCTCGGGCAGGCCAAAAAAGTGCGGATCGAGAAGGAAGCCACCACCATCGTCGATGGCGAGGGCAAGAAGACCGACATCCAAGCGCGCATCGCTCAGATCAAAGCGCAGATCGAAGACACCACCTCCGACTATGATCGCGAAAAGCTGCAAGAGCGGCTGGCGAAATTGTCGGGCGGGGTTGCGGTGATCCGCGTGGGCGGCGCAACCGAGATCGAGGTCAAGGAGCGCAAGGACCGTGTCGACGATGCGCTGCATGCAACGCGCGCTGCGGTCGAGGAAGGCATTGTCGCCGGCGGCGGCGTGGCGCTGCTGCGTGCGGCCAATCAGCTCGGCAATGTCAAAACCGACAACGAGGACCAAGCGATCGGCGTCACCATCGTCAAGAAGGCGCTCGAAGCGCCGCTCCGGCAGATCGCGGAAAATGCCGGTGTCGAAAGCTCGATCGTCGTCGGCAAGCTGTTGGCGGAAAAGAACACAGCCATCGGCTTCAACGCCCAGACTGAAGAATATGGCGACATGTTCAAAGCGGGCGTGATCGATCCAGCCAAAGTGGTTCGTTCTGCTCTACAGAACGCAGCCTCGGTCGCGGGCCTCATCATCACCACCGAGGCCTCGATCGCGGAGGCGCCGAAGAAAGACAAAGCGCCGGCCATGCCCGCCGGCGCTGATATGGACTTCTGAGCAGCCCTCCAGAAGTCCAGGGCCCGGGGGCAAAGGTGCGGGCGAGCAATCGCCCGCACCGCTTCCCTCAATTGAAGCGAAGCGAAAGGCCGAGACCTAATGGTTGCCGATCACGAAGCCTGGCGGCTCTCGACCGAGGCGCGCATCGCAGCGCTTGAAGCAGCGCTCACCGCGCTTGCCGTGATCAGCGGCAAGGATGCGCGCCATGCGCTCGCCGCGGCTCTGGAGCGGGCCGCGGAGAGCGCACCGCCAGAGCGTGATCCCGCCCATCACGCAGCGATGGAGGTGGCGTTGGGGTCGCTTGCAGAAAGCCTGCGCTTGCCGGACCGCGGATCTTCGGACGCATAGAGCCAGCTGCGGCGCGAGCCACAGCCGTGCATTAGTGAACGGTCAACGACTCAACAATCGTGTCGTACTCTTCAATCGAAACCACGTTGAGCGCCGCATTGCGAATTTGAAAACCGGTCGCGCCTAGGCTCCTCGTCGCCGCAATATGGCGCCACGCTTCGGTGCTGGCGAAACCGAGATCATCGACGTCGACGTCGTGTGCGCAACAGACCGAATATTCGTCCGTCGTCTCGCGCAAATACTCGATTGAAAATCGCATTGATCACCGCCCGCCAATGGAACCTACCCCGCGCGAGACGGCGACGCCAGCCGACCCCCTTTTCCACTTTCTACTCATTGCACTCACTTATTGTGTTTGTCCGGGCGCTGGCTGCCGGGTCGCGGCTTGAATTGACCAAGACGATCGGTACGGCCTCTCCCTGCCCTTGGGGAAAAGGCGCGCCGGCGACGCGGCGCTATGCGTGGAGACGTGGGCCGAGTGACTCCAACGGTCGATCATCCCCTTTTGTCGAAGCCTCTTCCCCTCAGTTTCGGTCCAAACTTTCTGCGGCGTTCGTATTGGCTCATGGTTTTTCCGCTGAGCCGCTTTGCCTTGGCGATGGCTTTGACGTCTTTGAGTGTCTTCACCTTGTGACAGGCAAGGCACATCAGTTGATCGGGCTTTCCGGGCTTAAATGCATTGGGCGTTGAGTGTTCGCCTATCAAACCTTCGCGCACGTGGCAGCCGGGCACACAGCAACGACCGCCCTGCCGCTCAAGAAGCGCATCGTATTCTTTTTGGGTGAGATAGAGCCGGCTCATGACACCGCGCTCCTGGTGGTAGGAGCAAGCCTCTCGATGGAGCGGATGACAAAGCCCAGACTGTGATAGGCAAGCTCGCCAACCTGGCGGCGGCGCTGTTCAATGTCCCCTTCAACCCGGACCAAATCGCCTTCACGAAATTGATGGAGGATGTGGATCCGCAAGCACGCATCGCGCGCCACGCATGAGACCCAGACGACACGCAGCGGCTCCCCTTCACGGTCGAGCACACAAGACATCGTCAGCATCAGTTCATCGCGCGCACTCGCGTGCATGCAGCCGATGGCGCCGACAAGCGCAAATGAGAGCATTGGGAAAAGCCCAGCCGGAGGCGCGCCGGCGACGCGCCGCGAGACCATTTCCCGCGACGCAATCCCTGCCCGCACGCGGGATACGAGGACGCGCGCAAGGGCGCGGACTACGCGCCGAAGGCTTGCCCTTGCGCGCGTCCGCCCGTGTGCGATGGCGCTAAGTCGCGGGAATGGGCTCTAGGCCGCACGCGACCGAGCCAGCGAGAAACGCGAGCCTTGCACAATTCCGCTCTCCTTGCTGAAGTGGCGCGGGGAGTGGGTGATGACAGCGATCGACGTCGAAGCCGTAGGCTCAGAAGAATCTTCACCGTCGCGGCGGTGGGACATCGACTGGGAGGCGGTCGCCTGTTTTACAAGCGTGACGCTGCTCGTCGCGCTCGCTTGTGGACCGCTCTACGCGCGGTTTCTCCCGTTCACGCCACAGCCTTGGCAATGGTTGTCCGCCTTTGGCGCGGCAGTTTTGCTTGCGGTCGCCGCGGCATGGCTACAAGCCATCGCAGACGGTCGCTTGTCGGCCACGCCAAACGGCGAGCCGAAACATCATCACATTAGCGGCTGGAGTTTTGTCCTACTTGCGTTGGCGACATCCATCATTCTCGGCCCCGCCACCTGGGCGGCAACGAGCGCGCAAGACAAGGCAAGCATAGACGCAAACTGGGGTGCGCTCGTGCTGTTTGGGTTGGCAGTTGCCTTCGCCATCGCAGCGGTAGCGCCATCGTGGAATCTAACGCAGAGCGCCACGGGAATTATTGCCGGGCTAACGACGCTCGTTCGTCCGTTCGGCGCGATCCTGAGCGCGTTAGACAGCCTGCTTGTCTTCGCAGTGGCGGGCTCCGCCGGAGCGCGGCGCGAACACTGGACGCTACGTTATCTGATCCTATTCGGCGTGCTCACGCCCTGCGCGGTCCTCGGCTACTGGCTCGAACCACCGTGGGGCCTAGCGCCGATTGGCTGGGCGTTCCTTGTCGCCGTGGCGATGTCTCGACGCTGGAATTGGGTCGAGGACGACCGTGAACTGGCCATGCTCAACGGCCACTTCACCGGACCGCACTTGCGCATCGGTTTCTCGCAAGACTTGCGTGACGAAGCCCTTCTCAGTTTCATGTCCATGTTCTTCCTCGTCCCGCTTGCACTGCGCCAAGCCCAGATGGCAGCGACAGCGCATCACATTCCCCTATTCGAAATCCACGGCGTCGATCCCAACAGCCTCATGACATGGATCGCCTTCTACGGAACTGAGCTTGCGAAGGCAGCGCCGTTTGTCGACTGGGCGGAAGTATACCAAGTCGGGGGCGATCCAGCGATTGTTCCCCGCAGCGTGCTCTCGCAGCACGTGGTCTTCACTACGCGCGTGCTGGTCGACCTCGTCTTCCTCGCCGCACTCCTCCAGGCGCTTGCGATCAACGCGCGCAACGGAAAACAGCGCGCGCTTTTCCGCGAAGGCACGCTCAACCGGCTCGATCCTTTCATCGAACCGGTCGAATTCCGGAAACTCGTCCGTCGTGGCGATGACGGAAAATGGGTTGCAGACGCCGAGGCCATCAAAGCATTCCCGATTTATGACCCGATCCGGCTCAGCGAGCTCAGCGGTCCCGACCAACGCGCCTTCATGTCGGTCGCCGCCAAAGCCCTAAGCGCCGCGCAAGGTGGGGCGGACAGCGAAGAGTTTCACGATGAGCTGCTGCGGCGGGCCATGATGGCAAAGCCGGACAAAGAAGCGATCGCTGAAGTGGTGCTGGCGATCCGCGCGGCAGGTCCAACGCGCCAGCTCTACGAACTCGACCAAGCGCGCATCGCACTCAATTACAAACCGCGCATGGTTGAGGCACGAACTCAGTTGATGCGCCTGCTAATCGAGACGCCCGATAGCACCGAACGCACGCGCGCCCTCCTCAGCGCCATCCAACCGGGGCCCAACCGTGACAGTCTCGGCCCGGTGCGCGCCGTTGCGATCGCAGGTCTCGCCAACCAAGCAGCGGCCAACGAGATTGGAGTTGTGGCGGCAATTCGAGAGGCCGAACAAGCGACGGACTCAACGCAGGGCGAAAAACGTGAGGCGCGCGCGATCCTGAAACGGTTGGACCTCGCCTAACGAGCAAAGAGAAATGCGTGAGAAGAATGTCAGCGAAATCCCAAGAACAGAACCGCGCGAAATAAAGCCTCAAAGCGGACGGATATCACCACTCGTTATCGTGCGGCGCAGCTCGAAATATTGGCGAGTGGGACAGAAGTCCTGACTCATAAGTCTCGAGCTTGTCGCCCTCGCGCATCACGATGAGGCTTGGCGCACGCATCGCGTGAAATCCCGTCAGGAAGTCACCGGCCTCCCCTTGCGACGAAATCAAGACCTCCCCCAATTTGGAGCGGTTGCCCGTATAGAGCGCCGGCAGGGAGAACTCGACCATCCAGAATTGATCGGGCAGGTTGGCGAAGTGGGTCAAATCGGCGGGTGCAAGCTTGCTCCGATCGTGGCCTTCGGCTGACGCTACGTGCGCCAAGTAGGCTTCGCGCTTCATCAGCACCGGGCGCAAAACAAAGCGATGTTCGTTGCGCGTCAGATGATCGATCCACTTGCCCGACCCGACCCCGTCGAGTTCCGGAAGTTTGCTGCGCAGCACGATCGCGGCGAAATTCTGCGCGTAGTCCGGCCGCACGTCGGGACGCTTGTCGCGGATGGCGATGATCGTGTCGGCGCGCAAACACGATTCGGACTCAAGCGTGCGGCTGGCGAGCGTGTAGTATGGCCCCAGATTGTCGTCGTGGATGACGAGGTGGTCGATCCACATCGCGCTTGCGAAGAATGGCGCTGTTGGGTGTCCGTAAGCGGGAATGGCTTCCGGGTGCCATTCGTCGGTGTTGCGGGTGTGGCCGATCACGGCGACGACGTGGCATTCCGGCGCGTTCTTTGTCGGGATGATGAGGAGCGCGCGATCTCCCGCTTCCACAACCGACGCGACCTGCTGCAGGTAGGTCTGCGAATCCATGCCAACGCACGGGATTTTCTCGGCTTCGAAGCCTCCTAGCTGTTCGACTACGGCGATGATGTCGGGCACTTCGAGGCCGGATGCCGCGTCGGCCCGATTGATTTGAGCGTTGATCTGCTCGTTGGTGATCGCGCCCTGGCGCGGCGGCAACGCGTTTAGAAGCATTCTGAGGCATGCGTGGGCGCAGGCATTGGTTTGTTCGTTCTGCTGGCAGAAATAGAAACCCCGCACGTCGAAAGTGACGCCATCGACAGCGCACTGAAACTTGCCGGGCGGGGAAAGGTAATTGTTGAGGAGATGAGCGCTGCCCGGCAACAAGGGCGGGCGGAGGATCGCCTCGAAAATGTAGGTGGCCGTGAACGTCTCGCTGCCGCGGGCGCGATAGTTGATAAGCACGACTTGGCCGATCAAGCTGGAAGCGGGCAGCGCATTGAGTTGACCCGATGCCGCGTCGCGTAGAAACGAAATCGCGATCGCTTGCGCTTCACCGCCGCCGCCGGAGGCAGCGTCCAGCGCATCAAGCTCAAGCGCGACATCCTCGCGCTCGGCGGCGTCTTCGAGCACAAGCAGATCGACGCCCTGCTTGCGCGCCAGCGTGCAGATGCGGTGCAAAGGCAACGGGTTCGACGGCTTGGGGGCGCGCCAGTACGCCTCCACGATGTCGAAAAAGAATGAGAATGGGGCTGTGCACGGCAGCTTTTGAGCGGGCGCGCTGAGCCGTGACCATGTGCGCGTCAGGGACTATCCTGTCTTGTGTTTTTTCCCAACAATGATGCCGCGATCGTCGCTATCGCTTGCGTCGCGAACAAACGTCATCAGGTATTGCTGCTGCTCTTGCGTAGGAATCGGCAGCGACAGGGTTTTCTTCGACAGCTGTGAGCTTGAGCGCTCTTCGCGTTCGTTATCAGAAGATTTCACTGGATCGTCCGCCATTGGCCGCTCCATCCATCTCCGACAACGTCTTAGCCCGGAACTGGTTGCTGGAACGCGAATACAACGTGGGCGCGATCAAATAGGGGTTCGGCAGCCGCCGTCAAGGCTGCCAAACCAGGCCCGCTCGCTTTTTCAGGCGGGCATCAACACCTGGGTTGGGGCGGTGGCGAGCCACCAGGCCAGGGTCAAAGCTTCATGGCCATTAAAGAACGTTTCGAACCGGAAAACGTGACGGGCACCATTTGAGTCAACGAGGATGGCATCGGCCGCGCCGAGCAATCCCCCGCGCTGGGCGCCGCAATAGCTGACGACGGTGGCGAACGCGGCGGCCTCGGCCACACCCGCGAACCGGTCCGAAAATGGCCGAGAACGAATGAAGTAGCGGCACGGCGACTTGGGATCGAAATCGGGATTGCGTCGCGCGGCGTGGGGATGACCTGACACCAGCGCCAACATCGGCCGCTCAGCGCCCGCTTCTTCGACGAAGCGCCAGAGTGTCGAGGTCATGGTGTTGCCGAAGGCTTTGCTGAGCCGGCGCACCGCCTCCATCGACGGGGTCTCGGCGCGCGCCCGTTCGGCGAAGCCCTTGCCGAGAAAGAGGATCTGCCCCGCAGCGTAATTGGCTTCCGCTTCCATGATTTCGTTGCACGCCGGCGTCAGGGTCGCGACGGTGTCGCCGAGCATCATCCCCGCATGCCAGGGGATGATGTCGTGACCAATCTCGTGGGCTTCGTTCCAACGGTGTTTGAGCGGCGGTAGGTCTGCGTCGAGCAAAATGCGCTTCTGGTCGGGCAGATAGAGCGCCTTGAGGCTCATCGCCTTGACGGCGTCGGCCAACAGGGTTGGGCGCTTCAGCACTTGCACGCCGGCGACCTTGAGCTTGCTGAAAATGTCGCGCAGCAGCCCGTCATCGGTGGTGCTGTAATAGCCGCGATCAAGGTTCAAAAGGTCGCGTACGACGCGCAGATCCACCGGCGGCTCGATGATACCGACGCCGCGGAGCACTTTCGTGACCTGCGCATCGATATCAGCGGTGGTCCGATCAGAGAGCAGAAGATTGTTCAAGTCTTTGAGTTTGCACCATCGCCGCTTAAGACCTCGATAAAGGCCTGCAGCGCAGCACTTTCGTCGGCCGACAATTTCTGCATGCCCTCAGAGCGCGCCGCGAACTTCAGCGCTGCGCGATCGAATCCGGGGTCGCGTTCTGCCGCCAGACCGGCAAGCTGCAGCATCCGCTGCTGCGGCACGCCAAAGCAAAGCGCAAGCTTGTAGACCGTGCGCGGCTCAACCGTGTGGTAGGCGTCCTCTTCTATGACCAGCACTTCGCCGGCGTCGATGTCGGCGCGAGACGCGAGGGCTTCGACCGAGAGCCCGCTCTCGCGCCGCATCAGATTGACGAATTTGCCGAACGCGAGGCGCGCGGGGTCGCCCATCCCCGCCAGCGCCTCGATTTGATCAGCGCCCACGCGCGGGGACGCTGCGCCCGCGCCAATGGTGACATTGCCTTCGCGCTCGGCCTTCTCGATCCACCACTCCTTGGTCTTTGCGATAATCATGATTCACGCTCCTACTTCAGAAACGCCTGCGCCGCGTCGGCGGTCATTTCGAAGTATCTGAGGTTTTGCACAGCCGGATCCGGGCCCATGTCGAGCATGAGCTGGCGCCGGTAGAAGTCTTCGGACTGAGGCAGCGCGTGAAGGCCAATGCGGCCGCTGAAGCCTTCATCGATGCTGAGCGTCATGGCCGCAGCCAAGAGCGCAGAGCCGACGCCTTTGTAACGAGGTGTGCGGCTGAGTTCGGCCCAGTTCCAGGGCGCGGTCTCCAGATAATCGATGTAGACGAGCGGCTTGCCAGCATGGGCGGCGGCGCGGCCGGACTTGGTCAGATCGACTCGCATCAGGCCTTGGGTTTCGCCGCCGCAGGTGACGGCGAAACCCCTAAACGCCAGCAGCTTTGGTATCTCGGCGGCCTTGTCGTCCCATTCCCAATGCCAGCTCTGGGGCCAGCTTGAACTGGGAATGCCGAGCCGCTTCATCTCGCGCAGCAAATCCACCAAAGCTGGCCGCCATTTGGCTTTCCAGTCCAGCAGATGGCCATCAGCAATTTCGTCCACCAGTTCGGCTTCCACCGCTTCGCGTGTGGTGCCTTCCTTGAGGAAAATGGCTGATTTTTCGGCCATTAGAGGAGCATCAGCTCCGCCTTTTCCTTGGTCGACTCATTCTCCAAGAGCAGCTTGTCGCCCTTCTCCACCCGCGCTTCGACCGTCTGATACAGACGCAGCGCTTGGCGGATAACCGCTGTTTTCGTTAGGTCTTTTCGTGTCGAAAGCTCGTCCAGCACGCGCATTTCCGCGTCTGTAAGATTGAGGGTCATGGTCTTTTTGGTTGTCATTCTATTCTCCCGAGGGCCACGGAAAATAGCTATTTCTCGCCGATTCGTCAATGGCGTATTACACGTATTTTAGCCCTTGCATCCACTATTTTTGGCTATTATATATACTGTTGACAGCCAAGAACCAGCTGCCGAGCCAATACGGACCCCCTCCCTTTCTACAGGACGAACCCCAATGCAGACCCAGACAGATTCTTCAGACACCGTCGCTCAGCGCCACGGCTTCATCGTCAACGGCATCCGCCACCAGGCGCCCGCCGGTCAAGCCGACGGCCGCACCCTCCTGCGAACCTCCAGCTTTACCCCGCCCAGCGAGCACGCCCTCATTCAGCTGTTGCGGCCCGGCACGCGCTCGATCGGCTTGGACGAAGTGGTCGATCTGACGCCGCCCGGCCGCGAAGAATTTCGGGCGTTCAAAGCCGATCGCGTCTTCAGCTTCACGCTCGACGAGACCGGCTACGAATGGGGTGACAGCCAGATCGCCGAAGCCGAACTCCGCGACATCGCCGGCGTGCCCGACACCAAGGTGATCGTCATGGAGCTCAAGAACGAGCCGGATGAAGTGTTGGCCGAAGGCGCCATGCTCGATCTCAAGGGCCGCGGCGTCGAGCATCTCAAAACCAAGAAGCGGTTCGTCACCGTCACCTACGGCGACGACAACAAGCCCTTCAAGCTCGAGCCGCGCGAATATACCGGCGCCGAACTCGCTTCGATCTTCACCATCCCGCCCGGCTACGTGGTCGATCTTATCGTCAACGGCAGCTTCCAGGTGATCGAAGCGGACCAAAAGGTGCGCGTGAAGAATGGCATGCACTTCATCTCGCAGCCCGGCAAAGGCTCGTCGTCGTGAGGGATTGGGACGCTGAACTTGCGCCCTTGCGCCTGCTCTCACCCGAACTCGATCGCTGGAGCGAGGGAGGCAAGACCTTAGTCTTCCTTCCCTCGCTCCAGTTCGAAGCCAAGGGCAAAGCGGTCACCCGCAACGCGCTGCTGTGGCCGTACGACCGTGACGGCTATACGAGCCGGCTTTTCCTGTCGGAACGCGCGCCCTCACACCAAGCCCTGAACTGGCAACAGACGTTCAGCCTCGGAGGTCGCGAATGGCATTCGTGGTCGTGGAAGGACGTGCCCAACACCATCCCGCTCAGCGCCATCCTGGCGGGCCATCTGCGAGCGTTCAAATGAAGATGCGTTTCAAAATTCCCACGCAAACGCTCGCCATCATGCGGGCCGATCTGCATCGCCCGCACGCATTCGCACATGAGCGTGTGGGTTTCCTTACTGCCGGCGCCGCGCACGCGGCTGACGGCGGTCTCATTCTTTATGCCCGCGAGTATCAGCCGGTCGCCGACGAGGATTACATCAACAACGCCAATGTCGGCGCCCAGATCGGCCCCAACGCTTTCGCGAAGGCGCTGCAATTGGCGTACACGCCCCGCTCGGCGCTGTTTCACGTGCATAGCCACGGCGGGCAAGGCAATCCGGGTTTCAGCGGCGTCGATCTAACAAGCGGCGCGGACTTTGTGCCGGGTTTCTTCAACGCCATCGGTCGCTATCCCCACGGCATGATCGTGCTTTCCGACGATTCCGCCACTGCGCTGATGTGGGTCAACACCAGCGAGCGCGCCTACGTCGCCGAATTCATCGCGGTCGGCGCACCCCAACACAGTTTCGGAGCCCGGTGATGAGCAAGTACGATCGGCAAAGCTTCCTAGGCCCTCATAGCGAAGCCGCACTTAAGCGCACTCGCGTCGCCGTCATCGGCGCGTGCGGCGGCGGCTCTCACGCGGCCCAGCAACTCGGGCACATCGGGTTCGGCCACATCCTCATCATCGATCCCCAGCGGATCGATCTCACCAATCTGCATCGCCTGGTCGGCGCCACCCTCGCCGACGTCAGGCGGCGTGCCTACAAGGTGGACATCGCCAAGCGCGTTATCAAACGCATCAACCCCGACGCCGAAGTCATCGCGCTCAGGAGCTATTGGCAAAGCCAGGCGGCAACGCTGATGGAATGCGAAGTGATCGTCGGCTGTCTGGATTCCGTCCGCGCCAAGAACGAACTAGAAGCCTTCTGCCGACGCTTTCTCATCCCTTACATCGACATTGGCATGGATGTGCTGGGCGACGCGGGCGATCATCTGATCGCCGGGCAAGTCGTGCTCTCCACGCCCGGACATCCGTGCCTGCAATGTCTGGGACTCATCACCGAAGCCGATTTGGCGGCCGAAGCCGCCAAATACGGCGCCGCCGGCGGCTTACCTCAAGTGGTTTGGCCGAACGGGGTGTTGGCTTCAACCGCCGTTGGGCTCGCCATGCAGATCATCACGCCATGGCACAAGCACCCGATCGCCTCGGCCTATCTCACTTACGACGGCAACACGGGCACGCTGGCGCCCAGCCATCGCCTCACCATCGCCGCGGCGCAGACCTGCCCCCACTATCCAGCCAACGAGCGCGGTGATCCCATGTTCGACATTCGCAAGCCATCCAGGCCTGCGCGGGACAGGCACAACGCATTCGCGTCGCTGTTTGCTGCCGCGATGCGCCGTCTCCGTCCGGCGTGAACGTAACGAATTGTCGCCCGCCTAGTAACGGACGACATCGCGCGTGGCCCCGCCATTCACACTGGCGCGCTACGACGATGTCCGCTTGCGATGAAGATCACGTCGCGCCGCGTGTCTGAAAATGCCCGAAGCGATCGTTAGCGCGTCAGGGATCGAAGCCCGCAGGGTCGAGACGCGGATGCGGCTCGATCGCGAAGCGACGAGAGCCCGGCCCGCGTAGCGGGCGACGCCCGCCCTAACTGCGCTTGCGCTTCTGAACGGGAATATCCTTGAGCATCTCGGAGAGAAATTTGCGCTCGTCTACGCCTAGAGCACGCAACCATTCGACGAGTTGAACGAAGTCCATCCGTCGCTCAAAAATCTCAACCTTGCTCACATAAGAGCGAGACTGCCCGAGCCGCTCAGCTAATTCGCGCTGACTTATTTCGAGTTCGTCACGCATTCCAATCAGGCGAGTAATTACCGCCCGATAGCGAGGATCTCGAAGGCTATTCCGCACGAGTGTCCACCTGAACCGATGGACACCCCCGCTAAGCACATTTAGGATTGCACCCTAATAGGGTGCATCCGATGCGAACGCTGAACCCGTGCCAAAGCTGTCGCTAACCGTGTCTGTGTGCGAAATGACGTTGACCAACGCCGGTCAACGCCTGTTGGGCAAAGTGCGAGATAGCGATCGCGCGTGCGATCTCGCGCTGGTAAGCGATCGCGGGCTGAGCACCGTCGTTCGTTGCGTAAGCGAACCCCGACCATCCGATCATCGCGCCCTCGCAACAATGCTCTCCCAAGGCGACTTCACCCGCGCCTTCATCGTCTACACCGCCGAAGACCAGCCTCATCTCTCCGGTGAAATAGAATCCTACCCCCTCTCCCGTATCGATGAGCTTGCCGCCTCCCTCGCCAAGGAGAGCAGCGCTCCATGAGCAACACGTTCGACTGGACGCTGCTGTTCGAAGAGGAAGCCCCGCGCTTGATGCGCTTCCTCCGCCGCTTCGGCCCCCGCGTGTCGGCAGAAGACACAGCCCAAGAGGCCTTCGCGAAGCTCGTCGCGACTAAGGAGGATATCGCTAACCCCCACGCCTATCTCACCACGACGGCCCGCAATCTGGCGCTCAACGATCTCCGCCGTCAGAGGAACGCGGCGACCGACGCGCACGGCGACATCGAAACGATCGCGCCGGCCTACACCGCCGATCCCGAAGCCCAGCTCATTGCCGCCGAAGAGGCCACTCTTGCCGAAGCCGCGTTCAACGCGCTGGAGCCTCATCTCCGCAACGCCCTCATCCTCCACATCGTGGAGGGCCTCACCCAGCCCGAAGTCGCCAAGCGTCTCGGCTGTTCTCGCCGCACGGTGCAGCGTTACATCGAAGCGGCCTTGAGTCAGTTGGCGCTCGCGCTCACCGAACCAGACACTTAAGCTACAAAGACAGATGCCCGAGCGGCGCACCCTGACAGAAGCCGAGCGCGAGGCCAGCGGCTGGATCGTCCGCATCAAGGCGCACGATGCGACCGACGCTGAGCGCGAAGCTTTCCAAGCTTGGCGCAATGCCGATCCCGCGAACGCACAGGCCTACGCCAAGATGGAGCGCACCTGGGGCCTGGTGGCTTCGATGCAGCACCTCAAAGGTAGCGCGGCTGCCAACGACGCCGAGCGGAGGTCTCCAAGCTGGCGAGCGCCGGCGTTCGCTATAGCCGCCTCCGCCCTGCTCGCGATCGGCGCTTTCGCGTGGTTCACGCAACCGCCGCCGACCATCACCGCCCAACACATAGAAACAGCCCCCGGTGAATTGCGCACCATCACCTTGACCGACGGCTCGACCATCCAACTGAGTGGCGGCGCCGATGTCTCGCTTGCAGTCACTCGCAACGAACGCCGCGTCGAACTCACTTCAGGCTATGCGCTTTTCGACGTAGCCCACGATCCCGAACGTCCATTCATCGTGCACACGCCGCGCGGCGACATCCGCGACTTGGGCACCTCGTTCGTCATTCGGGTGAGCGACGCCGAAGTCCGCACCACGGTGCTGCACGGACGCGTCAGCGGCGCCGCTGAGCAACGCGGAGTATTTTCAGCACTATCACCGCGCCAAACCGTCACCGCCGAAGCCAATCAGGAAATACTCCTCGACGATCACGGCGCGCAGGTCGTTCCGATTGCAGCGGACAGCATTCCACGTCGCTTAGCTTGGCAACAACACATGCTTGCCTTCGACAACGAGCCGCTGAGCGAAGCGATCGCAGACGTCTCACGTCAAACCGGGTGGACCTTCGAACTCGCCGAACCCGACCTCGCAAACGTTCGCGTCGGCGGCTACGTCGCGGCCGATCCCGAAGCCTTCATCGCGCTTATTACCGAAAGCCTTCATTTGGACGCACGCCGCGACGGAGATCGTCGTGTCATTTTTTCGAGGCGCTCATAGCGCTACATTTCCGTTCCGCCCCTGGCAAACTTAGAGGTGGCGATCCGAATTGCTCGGGGAAGAGTCCAGCGCCGAGGCCAAGTCGTTGAGAGCTCTCTCGTAGCGCGCTTGCCAGTAAGCTCGGTATTCAAGTCCCTGTGGCGGGTTGCGCCGATATTCCCGCTCACGTCTTGAATAATATACCGTGCTGCCTTCGTCGAACACACCTTTGCCAGCGCCTTCATCAACATGGCCATCCATGTCAACGTCATTCATGTATTGCGAAACTCGTGGTGTGCCGGTGCCCTGCAGCCGGAACCAGATTGTGAGCGTGTTGTGATAGAAGTCCATGGTGTAGCGGGTGTTGCCCGCTACGAAGACAATCCGCACGCCAGACGCTCGATTGCCCGTCTTCAAGATAAAGTCGCGGCGTGACGCGGCATAGACACGCTCAGCGATCGCCGCAATATCGTTGCGCGTCAAAGCGCGCGCCTGCCGAGCGTCAGTGAGCGTCGCTCCAAAGAGTGCAGCGCTTAGGAATATCGACTTCAGTACGCGCATTGCTCTTCACACCCAAGAAAAGCGTCCGGACAGGTCCATGCCCAGCACAGCTAAAACTGCACGTCCTCGTCGTGATATCCGGTCATATCGGGATATCCCATTCCCTTCGACGGAGCGAAATCCCAGAGCAAATAGCGCTTGAAGAATGGGTGGATGTGCAGCTTGTTGCCGGACAGTTCAATCGCGGTGTGTTTATGCGGGCTTTTCTCGAGCACGCTCATGAGATCATCGACGCATTCCTTTGTTGTGTGCCGATTTATTCGCGCCGGCTCGGCAAGGAGGTCCCGCACGTTGTCAGCCAACTTCTGCATACCTATTGCGTGAATTGGCTGCATGCGCCGGACGCCAAGCGCGATAAGTCCAAACGCCGTAGTCGAACCTCCCGAGATCAGATTAAACCGATCGGCGCCGCGCCCTTCTAATAAAGGCAAAAAATTTCGACGTGTCGTGGCACAAAGCGAGCTGAAAATGGAGGCGGCTTTCTCCGCCGTCACGGATATCGGCGTCTCGGTGTTTGGCCGACTAGCAATGCCGCACGCCTCCGCGAAGTAGCGGCAGTGCTCGTGCATCAGAAATGGGTTGTTGTACGAGTGCCGCGTGATCAAGGACAATGTGAACGCGGAGGGTTTCAAGTTTAGAGCTTTGAAGCCTTGCTGCCCTATCTTCTCGAGATCGACGTTCTTCCAGAAGGAAATGCTGATTGGCGGCGGCGCCCGACCGTCCAAGCCGGGATCATCCGCAATGAGGTCCGCGTCGATGTCCGTCCAGGAAACGAGAATGACGGAGATGTTCTCGTCCAAAAACGACTGCAATCTGTTCACGATTGCCTTCCGAGTTCGGAAGGGTATGCGATGATAGTCATCGATTACGATGGGACGCTTCGCTTGTGCCGCGCGAGCAAATACAAACGCCTCGGTCGCGGTTGAGGAGTGGCTCGGATCAATGCGGACGGCAATCTCTTCGTAGAACGACTTGATATCGTCGACCCTGCGCCCCGAAACGTAGATCGGATCGCGTCCACGCAGCGCCTCGTTTATGAGTACCGTTTTGCCCGATTTAGTTGGACCACAAACACGTACGCATCGTCCCACTCCGCTGATCGCGGACAAAAGAGTCAAGGCTTCTTTCGTTTCAATGCGGCTGACCAGAGTTTCAAGCGGCATCGCCGACGCAAAGATGGAAGCTGGCGTGACATCGCCGGCGCGAGTCTTCGCCGCCTCATCTGGAACGGGAACGTAACTACGCAGCGCATCCAGGATTTGGGGATACGCGGTGCTCAACGTGGTCTGAAGGTGCCCGAAGCCAAACGGGATGCGCTCAAGGTCGAAGCCGCGAACTCGCAATGCAATTATTGGTTTGTCGAGACGTGCGGCTTCGTCCACCTCCAGGGGAACGACATCCGAACGCGCCGAATTTTCAGACCAAAGGACAATGAGGACACGGCATTTTCGAATCTCGGTGGGAACGACGCGACGCCACTGGGCGCCCACCAAAATGTCCGGATCATACCAAGCCGTGTACCCACTTTTCTCGATATGCTCATAAAGCTCGTCAACGAGACCACGATCTTCACGAGCGTAGCTGATAAAGACGTCTGCCATGTCGCCGCCCCGCCGCCTTTCCCGTATGGGTTGTAGTTGGTATCAACAAAATGGCTAAGTCAACCAAGCTTTGAGTCTGGCTTCGGATGAGCCGGACGGCGGAGCGCAGCCAAGAACATCGCTTCAAAAATTTCGCTGACTACGTCGAAAGCCTCATCCGCGCTTCGGCGGCACTGTGCGTCAGGGATCGAAGCCCGAAGGGCCGAGACGCGCCCTTCTCATTCAACGCGCGGCTCGGTGCGAAGCACGAAGAGCCCGGCGCGCGCCAGCGCGCGACGCCCGCACCTCATCAAAGCCTTCATCGCGCCGCCCTTAGCTTGATGTCTCAGCCGAACGGACGCATCGGCGCCCGTCAGTGCAATTCACGCACTGACTCTTCGAGCACCCAAGAGCAATGCCTTGATGTCGCCCTTCACTTGGTAGCTCGCAATCAGCAGATAGATCGTCAAAAACATCATGCCGCCAAAGAACGCGAGCAGCGCCAGTGCGAGGCCAAGTAGTGAAAACTGATGCCGCCATGCGGTCCACAGCGCTGACAGGATCAAGAATCCCGTGAAGTCGAGATTGAACTGTCCAGGCCATGCCATTGCGCCCATGTCGCCGAAGAAGACACTGAGCAAATCCCATCCGTTGTGTGAAATCACCAGCGCGGTGTAGCCGGTCAGAACAACCAGGATGACAACCAGAAGCACCCTCAAAAACTGCACGCTCACCTCCCGCGACCGGCGCGCATCATGCGATTGTAGAGAACAAAGGCCACTCAAAAGGAGCGACCCAACGTCAACGCTTCCCATACCGAAAGGCATACTGGTTCCAGCGCGGCGGTTCTCATAAGCTAAGTCGTCGGGCGGCGCGCCTTAAGGCCCCGCCGGCCGCAGGCGCGTCCCGCAACCCCAACGGCCCCGTTGGATGCGCCTGCGCCTTGCCGTCCAAACGGACATATCGTCGTGGCCCAGTTCAAGATCATCGCGCAGATGGCCTCAGGCCCTATCACCTACCTCTACGAAGACCCTGCAAAAGCTTCGGCAAAATTGCGCACGCTTCAGCGCAACACGATCCCGTTCGAGCTGCGTGATGGCGTCAGCGGCGCGCCTTTGAGTGTGGACGCAGTCCGCGAATTGGCGGCAAAGACATAGGGCGCGCTGGAATCTGGGCCTGGCGCGGCAGGTACTCGATCATCTCGAAGTGAACGCGATCCCCGAGACGGGCGCAGGCGCGGTTGAGAACGAGAGGCGATGTGTTTGCTCTTCCCGCAAACCCGCGGGCGGCCCACCCGCCAGGTTTGCCGCAAGCGCGGTTATGGGTAGTGTTCGATAAGGCTGGCCCGAACGGGAACCCAAGCGGGTTCCACGGGTTGGACGGCAGTTCCCTGCGGCGGGTGAAGTGCGATGGAAGATCCGGTGGCCGTTCCCGAGACGGGAAGCAGCGCCAAAACCATTCTATTGGTCGAGGACGAAGTTCTCATTCGCGCCCTGGCTGCGGAAGCGCTGCGTGAGGCCGGGTATATCGTGATCGAAGCGTCGAGTGCAGACGAAGCCCACAGTGTGATCGCGGCTGGCCTGCAGCCGGACTTGCTTTTCACCGATGTGCGCATGCCGGGCGCGCTCGATGGGTTGACGCTCGCACGAGAACTCAAAGCGCAATTGCCGCACCTGATTGTGGTGGTGGCCTCGGGCCACGCAGATCCCCAAGAGGCCGGGAAGCACGCCTACAAATTCTTCACCAAGCCCTATGAACTTGATGCGGTCGTGACGGCGATCGCGGACGCGCTGGCTCACCATGAGCGATAAGCCCGTCATTCTTTTGCTTGAGACCGAAGCGGTGGCGCGCCATGCGCTGGCGCAGTATTTACGTGAGTGCGGATATCTCGTGGTCGAAGCGGCCAATACCGATGAGGCGATCGCCTATTTCAAGGGCGGCGACACATCGATTGAGACCGCTTTGCTGGACGTGCGCGCCTCTGGCGCAGAAAATGTGTTCGAACTCGCCCGCTGGATCAGATCTCACTACGCGGCAGACGTGGTCATGGTCGGCGCCATCGAAACAGCCGCGCACAAAGCCGCGGAATTGTGCAAGACGGGCCCAACTTTAGCGCATCCGTACGAACACACCGCCGTCCTGGACTTGATCAAGCGCTTGCGGGCGGAACGCGATCGGCGGCAATGACGAGTCCCTAACCGCTCGATCCGTTCGCGTTTTCGAGCATGGGCGAAAACCGCGACGGGTCGTGACGACAGATACACCGGACTGAGTTCGCTGCTCGACTGCAGCCGTATTATAGAGCCGTAGCCAGGCCGCCTGCATTTCGACCCGCAGAAACTTCGAAGAAGGCAAACTGCCCACTGGACACGCATCTCCCGTTGGGCGTCTTTTGCCAGCCATGTCCCGAGTGCAATGGAACTTGAAGCACCTACGCCACGCGCTGGACGCGGCAGGCGTCGCGCTCTGGTCATGGAACGTCGACACAGACGGCTTTGTGATGGATGAGCGCGGGTTTGCCTTGTGGGATCTGCCACCTCAACCGTCCGTCGTTTTTGAGGATCTGTCGGCAAAGATTCATCCAGCGGACCGGGACAAAGTGCGGGCCGCGTTCGCCGCGACCCGAGGCATCGTCGGGGCCTACGAAACCGACTTTCGCATCCTGCTTGGCGAAGACGGCGCCGTCCGCTGGATCTCTTCGCGTGGCCAAGGCGATGATGCCGATATACAGGGCCGGACCATGTTCGGCGTGTTCATCGATGTGACCGAACGCAAACAAGCCGAGGAAGGCAACGAGCTGCTCGCCGGCGAGATGAGCCACCGCGTCAAGAACCTACTCAGTATCGCCACCGCGCTCACGGGAATGACGTCGCGATCCACGCAATCGGTCGCCGAAATGTCCAAAGAATTGACTATGAGGCTAGGTGCGTTGGGGCGCGCACATGATTTGGTGCGCCCTGTCGCCGGTCGCAAAGAAAATGACGCGCTGCTGGGGGATCTGATCGCCATTGTGCTTGCGCCTTACGACGACGCGCCGACACCGTTCAGCGGCCGCATTCGCGTTTCGGTTCCGCGCATGTCGGTCGGCGAAGCCGGTGCGACCGCGCTCGCCATGGCGTTGCACGAACTGGCGACCAACGCGGTGAAGTACGGCGCGCTCTCGGCTGTTCACGGTACGCTCGATGTGTCGGCCGTCGTGCAAGAGAAAGAAGTCGTTCTCGTCTGGACCGAGCGCGGCGGACCTCCCGTTGCGCCCCAAAGCGCTAGGCCCGAAGGGTTTGGTAGCAAACTTCTCGGCCTCAGCGTCAAGTCCCAGCTCGGCGGCGCCATCGAGCACGATTGGCGCGAGGACGGCGCGATCATCACGCTGCGTCTCGCGAGAGACCGCCTAGAGGCCTAGACGCGACGCCACGCTGGCTTCCGTGCCGGTGCTCCCCCTCAGGCAATTTCAAATCCAAATTTCTCGCCGCTCCGTGGCGCACTTAGCCGCGTGAAGTGTCTTCACCCCGACAACGCTCATTCAAGGGCGGAAGGGGGAAACATGAAGGGCAACAGCACAAATCGAGACAAGCGCCAACGAACACTGGCGCGCGCACTCATGCTTGGGGCGATGGGCGCGATCACATCCGAGCCGGCATTCGCACAAGAATTGCAACGCGTCAGCACGGATGAACGCGTCCAGTTCGACATCTCCGCACAACCTTTGAGCACCGCCCTCGGGGAGTTCGCCCGGCAAGCGCATGTGAACGCACTATACTTCAGCGACGAACTGCGCGGCCTCTCCGCTCCGCGGCTACGCGGGTCATATACACCCCAGCAAGCGCTTGACTTGCTCTTGCAACGCTCTGGCTACAACGGCCACATCAGCGGCGGCAATCTGGTGTTGGTGCAGGAGCAATCGCCACGCCCCCAGCCGGACAGCGCCGCCCATAGCGGCGCTGAGACCGATCAGCGAGCACAGAATTCGCCTAACGGCGAAGGCAACGACGAAGAGATCGTCGTCACCGGCACCCGCATTCGCGGCGCCCCACCCGTCGGCGCCAACGTCATCGGGCTCGATCATGCACAAATCGAACAAACCGGCCGCACCACGGTGCAGGACGTGCTGCAAACCTTGCCGCAGGTATTTCCGGGCAGCGAAAGCGGTCTTACGCGTCTCACATCAATCGTTGGCGGCGACAATTTGGCGCTCGGATCGTCCGTGGACCTGCGCGGGCTGGGTTCGGGCGCGACGCTGACGCTGCTCAACGGCCGTCGTCTGGCGCCAGCGGGCTTCGGCACGTTCGTGGACATCTCCGCTATCCCGCTGGCGGCGGTCGAACGCGTCGAAGTGTTGGCCGACGGCGCCTCGGCAACCTATGGCGCTGACGCAGTTGGCGGCGTCGTCAACATCATCATGCGCCGCAATCTCGATCACCCGGAGACGTCGGTGCGCTATGGCGCAGCCGATGGCGCCGATAACGTCCAATTCTCGCACGTGCTTGGTCAAAGCTGGTCGGGCGGTTCGTTGATCGCAGGCTACGAGTATAGTCATCAGGACGCGCTTGCTGACGCAGACCGGAGCTTCGCCGCGAACTCCGATTTGCGTCCTTTCGGCGGGTCCGACTTTTCGCGAACGCCCTCCTCTCCGGGCAATATCCTGCAGATTGGCGCAACTCCCGTCCATTTGGGCATTCCGACCGGTCAGGACGGTTCAACGCTGACCGCCGCGCAATTGCTGCCCAATCTCAACCACCAGAATGGCAATCAGGACGGCTTTCTGATGCCTGAGCAAGAGAGCCAATCCTTGTTTGGCTCATTTCACCAAGACCTCAACGATCGTGTCTCGCTCTTTCTCGATGTCTTGGGCTCCTATCGCGAAGCGCACGCGCAGAAGCCTCAATTGGGCGGAACGCTTGTCGTTCCTGAAACCAATTATTATCGCCAACACAATGGCCTCTTCGCAGGCCAGGGTCCGATTGTCCTCTCTTATTTCTTCGGCAATGATTTCGGCCCCATCCTGAGCGACACGAGCGCGCGGACGCTTTCGCTGGCGAGCGGCGCAGAGTTTCAGTTGTTTTCCGATTGGCGCCTGGAAGCGAGCATCGGTTACGGCAAGCACGTCGATCATCTCGACACCGCCAATGCCGCCGACTCGACGCCGATCCGTGCGGCGTTCGCAAGCTCCGATCCCGCCATTGCATTCAATCCGTTCGGCGACGGCAGAGACACACCCGCGGCAGTCCTCGATCGCCTCACGTTCCAACAACACGTCGTCAATGACTCAGAACTCGTCACTTACGCGCTCCGTGCCGATGGCGGGCTCTTCGATCTGCCCGGCGGACGCGCGCGCGCAGCCTTTGGCGTGGAGCGGCGGCGTCAAACCTTCAGCATCGACTGGCATGAAGTGCACAGCGGCGTTCTGAATGCAGTTCCCACTCAAGCGCCTGGCGACCGCACCACCGATGCGCTCTACGCGGAGCTCTACCTGCCTGTTCTTCAAAACGCGGCGCTGTCGCTTTCTCTACGCAGCGAAGACTCTTCCGACTTTGGCTCCTCCGTCACGCCGAAGATCGGCGCCCAATGGCGTCTCCTGCCTGATCTCACTCTGCGTGGCACATGGGGCACATCATTCAAGGCGCCGGAATTCACCCAGCTGCTTGGCGGCACCGGCATCAGCATCATCTCGCTGCCCGCCAGTCTCGATCCCAATGCCACCAACGGCTCGACCGGCGTTTTGGATATCAACGGCGCCAATCCACATCTCAATCCGGAACGCGCCGAAACCTGGACCGCGGGCTTCGATTTCAGACCCGCGTGGCTCGATGGCTTCCAATTCTCGGCGACCTATTTCGACGTCGACTATTCCGGTCGCATTGATTCACCCGGCTTTATTCTCGATGCCTTTCAGCATCCCGAGCAATACGCCGGCTATTTCATTCGTAATCCAACGCCCGCACAGATCGCGTCTGCGCTCGCCATCACCAGCAATGTCAGCGGCATCGTCCCGCCGGACGGTATCGAAGTGATTTTTGACGAGCGCTTGACCAATCTCGCGGCGCTGCGGGTCCGCGGCGTCGACCTTTCGACGTCTTACAGTTTTCCAACGGCGCTGGGACAAGTATCCCTGTTCGCAAGCGCCAGCGGGCTGCTGCAGTTTTCGCGTCAGAACAACCCAAGCCTACCCAGCACGGACCTGCTCAACACGATCTTCAACCCCATCGACTGGCGTGCGCGCGGCGGCGTGACGCTCGATACCCACGACTGGCAGCTTGGCCTGGTCGCCAACTACACCAACGCCTATCGCGACAATCTCAGCACGCCGAACCGCGAGGTCGACGCCTGGACGACGTACGACGCGCGCATTACGCGCCGCTTCAATGTCCGCGCCGATGGCGCCGCCACCGAACTCTCACTCGATGTGCGCAATCTGACCGACGAAGATCCGCCTTTCGCCAACAACTCGATCGGCATCGGCTTCGACAGCGTCAATGCTTCACCGATCGGCCGCGTGGTCATGCTCGAGCTGCGCCAACAATGGTGACGTCCGTGCGCGCCGCCGCGATTGCCCTCGCCGCCATGCTTGTCACGAGCGCGTTCGACGCGGCGGCGCGCACGCCCACTGCCGAAGACATGCTGAACCTACGCGAGCTTGGAGACTATCGCGGCGGTCTCACCGTCTCCCCGGATGGCGCACGCATAGCGGTGTTCGAGCGGGAGACGCTGCTGCAGGAAGATGATTATCGATATCGGTTGCTGGTGTTGCCTAGCGCTGGCGGGCCGGCTCGCATCGTTGCCGACGCGGGCGGCATCATCCTTCGCAATGGCGTGTGGGGGCCCAGTGGAGCATCCATCGATCGGCCACCTGTGTGGTCTCCGGATAGCTCACGCCTCGCCTACTTCGCAATGCGAGACGGACAGGTCGAACTTTGGAGCGTGCGTGCAGATGGCGGACCACCGGAGCAAATTGTCTCTGGCCCCGGCGACATCCTTCGTTTCGCGTGGCTCGACGAAAGCCACCTCGTTGTTGAAACTGCGATACCGCGTGCCGACTTGGCCCAAATCGCGGCACGGCAGACTGCGCTCGGTTTTCACCCCGACGATTACTTCACGCCATACTCGGGATTGAAGCCGGCTCCCTTTCCCGGGCTGGCGCCTCGCCAATTCGTCGTTGACATACGAGACAAGCGCGAGCGACCCGCCACCGGCTCCGAGCGCGACGCGTTGGTCAACGCGCATCGTCCTGCGGGCGCCATCGCGAGCGATCAAGCACGAGACGCTGTCGCATGGATCGCTCCTCGCACGCCCAACGACCCGGCGATGACGCCATCGTTGGGATTATATCAAACGGGTATTGCCAGCTCTCACCCGCAGATGTGCCAACAGCGCGAATGCACCCACCACATGCTCGATGCTTGGGTGTTTGGAGGCCACGTCCTCTTTCGGCGCATGGAAGGTTGGAATGATGGCCTGACCGCACTCTACGATTGGGATGTAGCTCACGACACCGTCCGCCTCGTGCGGCGCGAGGACGAGGAATTGTTCAGTTGCCAACGGACCGGCCGACGCCTGGCTTGTCTCCAAGAAGCGCCGCAACAGCCGCGGCGCATAGTCTCGATCGATCCAACCACTGGGTCATTGCGCCCGCTCTACGATCCAAATCCTCAATGGGCGCAATTCGCGGGCATGCGGGTTGAACGCATTGAAGTGAATGATGCTTACGGCAACCAGTCCTTCGCTCACCTGGTTTTCCCGAAGGACTACACCGCGGGCCGGCGCTATCCGGTCGTCATTGTCCAGTATCGTTCCCGGGGCTTTCTGCGCGGCGGCGTTGGAAACGAGTACCCGATCTACCCGCTCGCGGGCCGCGGTTATCTCGTCCTCAGCGTCGATCGTCCCGAGTGGCGCGGTTCGGAAGCGCAGTTGCCATACGAAGAGGTATCGACGCGCACCGAACTCGACAATTCGGAAAACCAGATGAAGCAATCGGCGCTCGAAGCGATGCTGACCGTGCTCGATCGCCGGGGCCTTAGTGACACGCGACACGTCGGCATTACCGGAATGAGCGACGGCGCTGAAACGGTCTATTGGGCCATCACACGATCAAGCCTCTTCGCTGCCGCGGTCGCAAGCAATCCGCCGGCTGACCCAGCCGACTGGACGATGGGAGCTCCAGCCCTGCGGGCCGAGAGGGGCGCCCAAGGAAATGAAGGGCCCTGGATGAACGCCTCAAGCCCTTGGGGGCAATGGTGGGCGCGCAACACCACAGTGCTACACGCCGACAGCATACACACGCCGTTGCTGATGAATCTGCCGGAGGCCGAAGCGCTCGTCGCTTTTCCATTGGCAACGCGACTGAGCGAGCTGCATCGCCCTGTCGATCTCTATCTCTATCCCGACGCATATCACGTGAAGTGGCGGCCAGCACAATTGCTGGCGACACAGAGCCGTTCGATGGATTGGCTCGATTTCTGGCTTCGCGGCATCGAGCGCGATGACGAAAGTGATCCCGATCGCTTGGCGCGTTGGCGTGCATTGCGCGCCGAGACGTCAAGCCATCGTTGACGCTTTCACCACCGCCGCCTCGACATTCCGAAGCCAGCATTCTGCCGCGACCAACGCGTAGATACCGTCCGCCGCCAATCCGCTCTGCAACCACGCGCCGCCGAGTGCTGCCGCGAGCGCAGTTTTGTCAACGATACCGAGGTCTACTAGCCTACCTTCCAGCAACAGCGACCTTACGAAATCGCTATTGGCTGAAAGGACGGCGGCGAAGAAACGGGTCGTTTCACCCTTACTCACCCGCTGCAACACGTGCCCAGGGACCAGATCGGCGAATGCCGCGCGCGCCAATGCGCGCTCGTGTCCGCCTGCGGTCATCACGTACGGAGGAATACGAAGACAGGTTTCTATTATCGGCTGCGAAAACAAGAGAACTTTTTGATTTATGCTTGGCGCAAAGGCGACTTCATCAAAATAGCATAAGGCATGCAAGAACTGGTGGATTCGGAGAGCGCGAGCGGGCGATGCTCGCTTCACATCCACCAACCATGTATGCGGCGAAAGATTCTCATCATCTGCAGCGGACCCTAACAAAACGCCCATAACGCTCGAGCGGCGGTCGAACTCGATTGGCCAACGAACGGCGCCCTTGGCCATCGCTGCGAATACGTCCCACACCGATTTCCGCGTAAGTCGAGCCGTCTCTATCGCGATGCTTAGGAGTCGGTCTGTCGGCAATCCATCGCGTAACGCGTCAGCGGCGATCCATGGCGTACGGCTACGATGAAAAAGATGATCGCCACCCTGACCCGATGTAATCAATCCGCATTCTAGGCCCTCGTAAAAGGCGTTACTCGCTGGGTCGCCTACGCCCAGCAGCGACATAGTCGGTTTGACAGTCGGAACTGCCTGCAAACAACGCGCGTAGTTCACTAGTGTCGGATCCACGCGCCGTTCATGGAGCACGACGCCGCTTCGGTTCGCCACCTCCCGCGCCTGTTCGCGTTCGTCGCCCTCCGGCGCACCTTCCCAAAACTCGTTTACAGCAATGATCTCGGCGTCAGTACAATTCCGCAGCAAGCCCAGCACGGTCGAGGAATCAAACCCGCCGGACAAGCGCAATGCTATCTTCGCATGGAGCTGCCCGTAGGCTTGCACGCAGGCCTCCGCGGCGGACCTCAGCACTTGCCTCCCCTCGGCAAAGTCCAAAGGCGAAGCGTGTTTCGCGAAATTGTACGGCGTCCAATAGGCCTCTACACTGCACCCTTCGCGGGGATAGATGGCGCATTCGCCTGGGGCTAGCTCGTCGACGCCTTTCAAGCCGGTGCGGCGGCTCTGGCGGGCCGGATAGCGCAAGAAGTCGCGAACCGAATCCAAGTTGGGTTCAACGCCAGGCGACAGCGCGATGAAGTCTTCAGCGCTCGAAAAAAACACCGATACGTTTGCGAGATCGGACAGGTAACAAGGATAGGCGCCACTGGGATCGCGCAACACACGTACAATATCGAAACCGCGATCGATAAGGATTGCGACGTAGGCGCCCCAGCGCTCTTTGAGCCAAGCCGGCACATAGTCGGTGCGCTCATCACAAGGCGGAGAAGGATCTGGCTCGGCGCGCCCGAACCGTTCGCCAAACACAAACCCCATGCCGTACGGCAGTGTCTCCACCGGCTCTGCGCCCTTGTGCAACACCAGGAGACCACGCCAATCAACAAGTGTCGCCCATCCTTGTTCGCTCCTCAGGCGGTCACTTAGACCGCGCGCCACACGGCCTAAGGGGCGATCCCCAGGCGTCCAGCGCAGGCCAACAAAGCCCATTTTTAAACCCAAGCAATTGGCGTGAAAGATGGGCAGTAGTCGCTCATATCGCTGACAAGCCGATCGCCGAGCTCCAGCCAGCAATGCGCGGCAAAGGGCGTGGTGCGCACGCCAAGCACGAGCGTCGGTGCAATGCCGCAATCCAGCAGGAACGACATCAGCGCCAAGGAGTCGAACAGACAAACGCGCGCGCGCGGATACCAAGGCCGCAGCGCCTCAAATATCGCAACGGCTCGTTCTACGGGCCGGCCGCCTTCGCGCAGCAGCGCTTTGCGGCGCACGATGGATTCAAGGGTCAGATCCAGTCGTCGCCGTCTCAACGCGAAAGCGGCCCGATTGCACCCCACAACAACCATAACCGCGTCCAGGATCGTCGGCTGCGCCTCGCGCTCGATCACGAGTTTCGCCTCTGGCGCGCGGGCACGCTGCGCCGAGTAATCAACTGCACCCTCAACGTTCTCGATGAGACCAAGCGCCACCAATGATGCCGCTGACGCGCCCCCACGCCTCCCCTCGTCGGTAAAACCTACAATGGTCGGGGCGCTTCTTATCGGCACCGCGCGGTATCGGTCATGACGCAGGTCAAGAAAGACCAAGTTAGCGCCGTCTATGCACGCACGCACATGGGATCTGAGGGCAAACGACTGCATGAGGTAGCGCCGGGCGCCGCAGCGCCCGGCCATTTCTCAGCCAAAATCGCGCATGCGAATATGGAGCAAATCTTCGCTCATGATCGGATCATCGATACCGAGCGTGATTTCCGTGGCCGCGCCGAGATCAAGCACGGCGCCATCCATCTCTTGCTCTTCCGACTTGTTCATTTGCAGTCTCCACAAGACGTGTTGGCGTTGAGGGGCGACTGCGGTGCGGGAGCGCCGCACCGCAGAAACTCCGTTCAGAAGTCGCGCGCTCGCGGCGTGCCGTTGGATTCCTTCTGCACGAGATCTTCGATGCCGAGCGTCACTTCGGTCGCGGCGCCGAGATCGATCACGTCTTCTTGCAGTTCGAGGTCTTCACGCATGTCACTCTCCATCGCCGCAGAGGCTCGCGGCGATGAGAAGTTTGGTCCGGGTCAGCAAGATTTGGCGGAGTATCTGGCTAAAGATTTTGTGCGAAGTTTTTTGGGTAGCTCATTCGCCATTCTTGGGCATCGCCTTTGCGTGCGCGGTGCTTCGGATGAGAGCGCAATGGCTGACACGGCGCTCGAAATATCGACGCAATCGGGCGCCTAGCGCAGCGCCTCCGGAATTGAGCTCCGCCGCAATCCTCATTAATTCGTCGGCCGCGCCTGGAAGAGCCTCCGGCTCTACGCGCAGCGCTTGCTGCAACCGTTCATCGGCGGCGCGGCCGGCGCGGCGCGCTTCGGTGTTGGCGTTGCGGTCGATGTGCTCCATCAGCGTCAGATAGGCGCCGGCATAATTGCGCTCCGGCGACACAGCCGGCGCTGCTTCATGCGTGTAAGACTGCAGCGCCCATTTCGTCAGCTGTTGGCGCCATTGATATAACTCTCTTAGTTCGCGCTCCGACCAGAATGCGACTTCGTACACGCGCGATGTATTCAGTTTCACAAGCCGCTCGGCCGCGAGAATGCCCAAGGCATAGCGAACCGGCGTTGCGCTGACGCCGAAATGAGATGCGAGCTTGTCGATGTCGAGGCGCTGCAGAATGACCAGCTCGCCTGACAAAATTGCCTGCTTGATCTCCCGATAGACGCGCTCGCCGGGACGGGGATCAAGAGCCATCCATCCCTCGCGCGCCCTCCCCCGCATAGTGCGCCTTGAGCTGAGCTTCGATCTCAGGCATCAGCGCGTCGATGTGCGGCGCGATCGGGTCTTGGCCCTCCCAACCACCGAGATTGGGCCTGTGAATGCGATAGCCGAGCAGGCGTTGCAGATCTTCGGGAAACGCGGCGGCGACTTCGCGCGGATACGCCAGAAATTGGTTCTCGTAAGTCTTGAGCCATCCCAGGCAATAGCTGACGATGATTCCGGTGCGCGGGAGGGCGGTCAAGTTCTGGCCCGCGCCATGCGTGAGCGAGCCCAGAAACAGAAGCGCCGATCCTGCCTTCATGACGCCGGCGACGCTATCAGCAGGATCGACCCCGCGATCGAGCGCGGCGCGGTGGCTGCCCTTCCACAAACGCGTTGCGCCATTTTCTTCGGTGAAGTCGCTCACCGCCCACATCACGTTCAAAAGCCAATGCTTCCCGTCGGTGGGCCACGGCCACATCTCTTCGTCGCGATGCGGCGCCTGAGGGCGTTCCTGGCCGTGCACGCGAACGGCTTGAGTGAGATTGAGCTGAATGCAATCGCAATTGGGTTTGAGCAGCGCCTCGGCAATCGCGACAATGTAAGGGTTCATCACGAGATCAATGACGCTCGGCGCCTTCGACAGAAGGCCGCCCACGCGCGTCGTCTTCCAGCCGTAGAAATCGCCTTCGCAGCGCGGTGTGGCCTCAAGCCAAGGTTCGAGTTCTTCGGCCAGCTTGTGGCGCCGGCGCGCGTCTAGGACGTCTTCAAGAACGACGAAGCCATCGCGTTCGAGGGTCTCCACGTGCCCAACTGGCTTCGGCGTGAACGGCAGAACAGTGCTTTTCATGTTCGTTCTCCTCCCTTCAAGCCGCCACGACCGCGTCGCCCGTGAAGAAGCGCGTGACCGGGGTTTTGATGTCATTGAGCTCACGCACGCGCCGCAAACCGCGCTGATCGATAGCTGCGACGAACGCGGTCAGGCGATCGCGTCCGACGCGGCGCGCCGGCCCCAACGGCTGCGCGTCCCAACCGGCTTTCGCCGCAAGCGGCGTCAAAGCAGCGTTGGCGACGAAACTGACCCGCTCGATGCCGAACACGAGCGCGGTCTCCATGATGGCAGCGATCATGCGCGCCAAAAGATCGTGACGCGCCTGCCCGGTTGGCGTGTCGGGCGCCGGACAAAACCGCGTGGCCTCCCAAACATCGGGGCCTGATGGCGGAGCGCCATCGCAAAGGAACGAAAAATGCTCGCCCATCAAATGGGGACGATCGGTCGCCAACAAACGCGCCGAGCACATCACCGCCGCGCGCGGCGCGGCCGCGTCGATGAGGTAGACTGCTTCAGGACAATCATAAGCGTCGATCTCGATGCCGGCGCTTTCCTCGAGACGCCATTTCATCTGATCGATGAACACTTGCTTGCGCTGACGGTGCATCTCCATCAGCGCGTGATGATAGTGGCGTCGGTTTTCGGCGGTAACGATGTGGATCATGACGGCTCCGGGCTTAGGAGAGCCCGAAGCTTGCTCAGAGTTCCTCGCGCTCGGAAACGGGCACGGACGTGCCTATTGACAAACGCCCGAAGGCCTCAAGTGGCGACATCCTCCAATCGGATCTGTCCATCCTTCAGCGCGCGAACGAAGGCCTGAACGCGGCTCGCCACGCCGTATTTGTGCATCGCGCGGCGCACGATGTTGTGCACGGTGTGCTCGCTCAGGCTCAAGATGATGGCCATGTCGCCGTCATCCTTGCCCTGCCCGAGCAATTGCACGCACTGACGTTCGCGCGGGCTAAGCTGAGGTTTGGCGGGGGCCTCGGCTAGACGCAAACGGCGCGCGCACTCATGCGCGTAGACGCCGTACCAGTGCGCTCTCTGAGCATTGAGCGGATCAATCCCATCTCGCCCGATAACGAGCGAGCATGATGCCGGCAATGCGTCCGGCGCATGAATGGGAATAGTTATGCCGTCGGCCAAACCGACTTCGGCCGCTTCATTCAGGATGCGTATTTGGTCGCTGGCGAGCCCTGCGCGAAAGACACGATCGCTCCACTGAAATGGCAGCGTCTGGCGTCTTGCCGCCCAATAGACTGGATCGCGCCGCGCGTAATTGTTGGCGCTGAACCGTTCGAGCCATTCAATGGGATAGTCGACCATCATCACCGCTTCCGCGGGAGGCCGTAGTGGATCGACGTGCGATGCGCAGGCAGCATGCGTGAAGCCGAGTTGGCGCATCTCACGCATGAAGGCTGCTTGCACTTCCGAAACATTTTCCGCGCGGTCGCAGACCTCTGCGAACGCCCAATTGACGCGCGCTTGCATAAGCTCGCTCCTCCACCGCTCGAACCTCAACTTTAGATGGCGAAGCGCTACGGCTGGCAAGCTCGGCGAGCGGTGAAGGTTAGTTCATTTCGCTTGCGAGGTGTCCCGAAAAATCTTTCGAAAAATCTTGTCCAAGATTTTGAGGCAACTCACACGATCGGCTTGATTTGCCCCGAGGCGATGGCGCGTGCGGCAGCCTGGATGCGTGTTGCGGCGCCGAGGCGAATGCGTGCGCGTTCGATATGGCGGCGAACCGTTGCGATGCCGATCTCAAGTTGGCGAGCAATTTCGGCATCGGTGAAACCGCTTGCGCACAATTCGAGACATTGGCGCTCACGCTTGCGCAGCACTGCAAAACCCAACACGGGCGGCGCACACAGCTGCACCGCGCGGTGATGCACAAGAATGTTGGCAATCTTGCCCGCCTCATAGACATGCGCCGGCACATCGGGCTCGCTGGCGATCAGATGACCTGACGCCTTGAGTGGCGGCATCGGCGCCAGAGCGTGGCTGCGCCCATAACGGAGCCCGAACTCGCCTGCCTCGTCCAGAATTCGCCGCTGTCGCCAGGACAAAGGTTCAAGGAATTCGGGATCGGTCCAAACGAATTCGCTGACGCCTGACTCCGCGGCGCGAAAGACCGGATCGGCCACATGGTAGCGCTGCGCCGAGAAGTGTTTGATCCACTCGTCGGGATAATTCTGGAACACGTAGCTCGCGCGTTCAGGCCGCAATGGATCGACGTGCGCGCCGAGTGCGGCGAAGGTAAATCCCAATTCACCCATACGCGCCCGCCAAACCGTTTCGAGTTCGTCGAGGCGCGCCGCCGCCTCGCATTGTGAAGCGAAAGTCAGCAGCTCGGCGATAGGCGTGTTTCGGTCCATGGCGATCACACAACCCGAAGTATACATGATTTGCGCTCGCAGAGCACCTCTTCTCGTCTGCCCAAATTGATCACTTAACACCCACGCGCGTGACGAAACTCGCATTGCCGTCGCGCGCGCTGACGCAAGCTGCCTCATATGGTTGCAACAAGTGGCGAGCTGCTCAGATCGCAACGACCCTTTGCAACATGTTGGAGGGGACGCTTACCGCACGATCGATTTGGAGCTGCATCGCGGCGGTCGCGATCGGCGTGCTCGCTGGATTTGCCGCCACGCAATCGTGCGCGCGCACCTTCAACGATCAGCCCGCGCTTGGGCGCCCGCTTCTCACCGTGGGCGCGGCTCGGATCTATGCACCCTTCGCAATCCTTGAATGGTCCAAACGCTGGTCGGCGCGTTACCCTCGCGCGTTCTTTGCGCCAAAACTCATCGTTTTTCTCGGCTTCGCGGCTGCGGGCGGCATCTTGCTTGTGGGGCTTCGCGCGGCGGCGCCCCGCGCACGTCCGTTCGGCGCAACGCACTGGGGCGGCCACAAAGACGCGGAAGGTGCGGGCCTCTTTGCGGAGGGCGGCGCCGTTATCGGAAAGCTGGGACGCGAGATCCTCGTCTATGACGGACCGCATCACCTTTTGCTTACCGGCGGCACGCGCTCGGGCAAAACCCGCGGCAGCGTTGTACCCACGCTGCTCGCAAGCCCCCACTCAATCCTGGTTCTCGATCTCAAGAATGAATTGCACTCGGGCGACGCTCGCGTGGGTTTTCCGGGCACGGCTGGTTGGCGCGCCAAGCTCGGTCCAGTCATCCGATTTGCGCCGACCGAGACGGTGTCCGATCGGCTCAACCTCATGGACACGATCCGGCCTGGCGATCAGGAAGTGCGCGATGTCCAAAACTTGGTCGAGCTGATCGCCGATCCATATGGCGATGGGCGCTTTCAAGAATTCTGGGATCGCGCGGCCAAGCAAGTCCTCGCCGGGCTCATCATTCACGTCGTCTACGCAGAGCCCGTGCAATCGAAGACGCTGGCGCGCGTCTTTGAATTGCTGGCGCGCTTCGACGACACGGTGAAACTGATGGAGGCGACGCTCCATCGTAAGAACGACACCACCGGCGAACCAGAAACACATCCGGAAGTAAAGCGCGCCGCTCTTTCATACGCGGCCTATCACGAAAAACTGCGCGCCGGCATCAAGGCGACGGCCGAGAGCTATCTCGGTCTCTTCGCCGATCCTTTGGTGCGCCAGAACACGCAGACCTCGACCTTCCGCGTCTCTGATCTCATGTGCGCCGAACAACCGGTCACGCTCTACCTCTGCTGGCCGCCCAACGACGCCAAACGGGTGAAGCCGCTCATCCGTTTGGTGTTTGGCACGGTGTTGCGCATCCTGATGGAGCATCAAGAATACGCCGCAGACGGCCGGCGCAAGACGCGGTCATTGCTGCTGCTGCTCGATGAATTTCCACAGCTCGGCAAGCTCGACGTGTTCGAGCAATCGATGGGCGCGATGGCCGGCTACGGTCTCAAAGCCTATCTTGTCACGCAATCCTTGCACCAAGTGACGCAGGCTTATGGCCGCTACCACACCATCCTCGACAATTGCCACATCGTCACCAGCTTCGCGGCGACCGACGTCGAGACCGCCGACACCATCTCAAAACTCGCCGGCGACATTTTCGAAATGCGCCCGCAAGAGACTTGGTCAGGCAAGCGCCAGATCTTCGCACTTGACCATCGCGCCATCACCTATCGCGAGGAGCGACGGCCGCTCTTGCTGTCGTCGGAAGTCAGACGCCTAAGCGAGCGCGAAGAACTGGTCTTCGTCACAGGCGCCAAGCCCTTGCGCGCCAACAAGCTTCGCTACGACGAAGAGCCGGTCTTCCGCGCGCGACTCCTGCCCGCACCTGATGAGGGCCGCCGCGCGGCGCTTGCATCGCCGTGGATCGGCGTGCAGTCGCTGGGTTTCGTGCAACGCCGCGCGTCCGAACCTCCGGCCAACGCATCGTCGCGGGAAGCCGCTGCGCAGCGCGCCGTCGCGAACAGAACGCCGCTCCGATCGCGTTCGGCGGCCGATCAGCAACCCGATCTCCTCTCTGTCCTCGATGGCGCGCCCGCAGCACCAGTCTCAACTCAGAACCAAGCTGCCGCGAATACGGACGCCGTTGCGCCTTCGGACCTACCTCAAACACACGAAGCGCCCGAGCAATCTGCCCCGCCAGCTTCGCGTTTCGCGTTGCGGCCGCGTGAGGGTGACGCCGCCACGGAGGCGCAGTCATGAGCGGCGCTAAGATCAAAAAGAAAATTACGATCTATCTTGAGCCCGATTTGGCGCGCGCGCTCGATGTCGAGGCTAAGACCCGCGGACTGCCGACGACGCGCGCCGCCGCCGATGCGCTCCGGCGCATCTTGCTCGACGAAAAGGACGAGGCCGTCGCCGACACCGTCAAGATGCGGCTTGATCGGGTCGAGAAACGCGAAGTCGTGCGCGAGCGGGAGATCAGCATCGTCAAAGAGACCTTGCTGCTTTTCATTCGCGTCTGGCTCGAACACACGCCTGCCCCGCCCGAAGAAACGCTCGACGCCACTAACGCGATCGCCGAGCGGCGCTTCAACGCCTTCCTCGAACTCCTCGCCGAAAGCATGGGGCCGGGGCAGTCTTTGTTCGCCTACGCGCCCCACGGCCGCCAAGAGAAGTTCGGTCTTGAGACACCAGTCAATGGGGGCGCTAAATGAATGCCCCCACCGCTCCCCGAGGCAGTCTCGTGGCCGAACGCCGCCTCGCTTCTTTGCGCGGTGCGCTGGGGCCTGCGCTCGCCGCAGCGCTCGCCGACGACGCGGTGGTCGAAGTACTGATCAACGCTGACGGCCAAATGCGGGTTGATCGCGTCGGCGCCGGCATCGAGGCGGTCGATGCACGCTTGAGCGTCGCTGAGCGCATGGCGGCAATTCGACTTCTCGCCGCCGAGGCGTTCGAAACCGTCACTGAGGACCAGCCCTTCCTTGCAGCGACTTTGCCTGGCTCCGGCGAGCGCGTGCAGGCGCTGATCGCGCCACTCGTCAACGCTCCGGTCCTGGCGATCCGCAAGCGGCCAAAGCTGATCTACAGGCTGGATGACTATGTGCGCGATGGCGTCGCCAGCGACAAACAAGCGCGCGAGTTGCGTGCCGCCATTGCCGCGCGCCGCAATATCGTCGTCGCCGGCGGCACCGGCTCTGGCAAGACCACACTTTTGAACGCGTTGCTGGCCGAACACGACCTCAACACTTCACGCCTCCTCATCCTCGAAGACACCGCAGAGCTCCAATGCGCGGGCGCCGATGTCGTGCAGCTTTTGACTAAGCGCACGCACCCTGCAGTGTCGATGCGCGATCTGGTGCAGATGACACTGAGACTGCGGCCCGATCGCATTGTCGTCGGCGAAGTCCGCGACGGCGCAGCGCTCGAAGTCCTCAAAGCCTGGAACACTGGCCATCCAGGCGGGCTCCTCACTATTCACGCCAATTCCGCCGCCGATGCGCTGTTGCGGCTCGAAGATCTGTGTCTCGAGACCGGCGCCGCGCGTCCTGAGCGCCTCATCGCCTCGGCTGTCGACACCATCGTCTTCATCGCGCGCACCGCCAACGGTCGACGCATCGAAGAGATCATCCACTGCAAAGGGAGGGCAACATCATGACACCGGCAAGGAGAGCTGTCGCCTTGGCGGCGTTCGTCATCGTCACCGCTGCGGCCGCGCCCGCTTACGCCGCAGGCTCGGGCATGCCCTGGGAAGCGCCACTTCAGCAGGTGGTGGATTCAATCACCGGCCCCGTTGCGCGCGCGGCCGCCGTCATCGCCATCATCATCTGCGGCGTCGGCATCATTTTCGGTGAAGGCGGCGGGGGCATCCGCAAGCTCGCTTTTGTGGGCTTAGGGATAGCCATCATGTTTGCCGCGACCTCGTTCTTTCTCGACTTCTTTGGTTTTGCCGGCGGGGCGGTGCTCTGATGGACAGCGAACCCGAAGGCTTCCGCATTCCGTTGCGCACCTCGCTGACGCGTCCGTTGCTGATCGCCGGCGTGCCGCGCACGTTTGCGATCCTCAACGCAACGGTCGCCGCGGCAATCGCTTTTGGATTGCAACAGCCGCTCATCGGCATTCCGCTCTGGGCGATCATTCAAGGCGCCGGCGCTTACGCCTCCCAGCGCGATCCTTGGTTCTTGGACACCTGGCCGCGCGCCATGGCCAAGCCGTCTTACTTCAGCGTGTAGAGGCCTGAAGCATGATGGATCTTCGCGCCTATCGCTCGAGTGAAGCCCGCCTCGCTGATTGGCTGCCATGGGCAGGGCTCGTCGCCGAGGGCGTCGTCGTAAATAAGGACGGGGCCTTCCAGCGCACGCTGCGCTTTCGCGGACCCGATCTCGATTCCTCGACGCTTTCGGAATTGATGGGCGCAAGCCACCGTCTCGACAATGCGCTGAAGCGTTTCGGTTCCGGCTGGTGCCTCCACGTGGAGGCGCGCCGCGCGCCAACCGAGCAATACCCAGAGAGCACATGGCCCGACGCGCTTTCGTGGCTCATCGACGAAGAACGCGCGCAAGCCTTCGCCGCCGCGGGCGGGCGCTATGAAAGCCTCTATTATCTGACACTGTCGTGGCTGCCGCCCAGCGAAGCCGCTGGCCGATTTGAAGCCGCACTCTTTGAAGGCGCGGCCAACAATGTCGCGAACGCCATCGATTATAAAGCCTGTCTGCAGAGCTTCATCGACGAGACCGAGGCGTTCAAGGCGCTGCTGGATTTGGTCATGATCGACGTCGCGTTCTTAGATAACGGCGAGACGCTCACGTATCTGCATTCGTGTGTCTCCGATCGTGCCCACGCTGTCGCTGTCCCTTCCACGCCGTTCCACATCGATGACCTCATCGCTGATTCTGCTCTCGTCGGCGGCCTAGCGCCCAAGCTCGGCGATCACTTCCTCAAAGTATTGTCGGTGCGCGCCTATGTGAGCGAGACCGAGCCCGGTCTTCTCGATGCGCTCAATCGCCTTGGCGTTCCCTATCGCTGGGTGACGCGCGTCATGGCGCTCGATCGCGAAGAAGGCCGCCACGAAATCGAGAAAATCCGCAAGCGGTGGTTTTCCAAACGCAAAGGCATCCTCACGCTGCTCCGGGAAGCGCTTTATCGTGAAGAAGCGACGCTTCTTGACAATGACGCCACCGCCCAAGCCGAAGACGCCGACCTCGCTTTGCAGCAAGTCAATGGCGAAGCGGCAGGCGCGGCCTACGTAACGCTCACCATCAGTGTTGCGGACGAAAGCGAAGCGCGCGCGTTCGAGCGCATTCGGCAAATTCGCCAAGTCGCAGACGGCATGGGCTTCGTCACCGCGCTTGAAACCATCAACGCGGTTGAAGCGTGGCTCGGCTCTCTGCCCGGTCAGCCCTACGCCGATTTGAGGCGCCCCATTCTTTTGACGCCATCGCTCGCGCATCTCTTGCCGCTGTCGGCCGTGTGGGCGGGCGAACCGCACAACAAGCACCTCAATGGTCCCCCGCTTCTGGTCGCCGCCACCGACGGCGCGACGCCGTTTCGGCTCAACCTGCATCATGGCGATGTCGGCCATACGCTGATCGTCGGCCCGACCGGCGCGGGCAAGTCGGTGCTGCTAGGGCTCCTGGCGGCGCAGTGGCGCCGTTATGCCGACGCCCAAATCTTTGTTTTCGACGCTGGACGCTCGAGCCGCGCGCTCACGCTTGGTTTGGGCGGCGCCTTCGTCGATCTGATGCAGGATGAAGATCACGAGGGAGCAATCGCCTTGCAGCCGCTCGCGCATATCGATGACGATGTCGAACGCGCATGGGCAAGGGATTGGCTCTGCGCACTCGTCACCCGCGCCAACATCGAGCTTGATCCCCAAGCCCGCGAGGAAATCTGGAACGCCTTGGGCGTGCTCGCGTCACGTCCGGCCAAAGAGCGCACACTTTCAGTATTCGCGGCGCTCATCCAGAACACAGCCATCCGAAGAGCGCTCACGCCGTTCACGCATGCGGGCCCCTGGGGCCGACTGATCGACGCCGATGAAACGCGTCTCGCCGATCACGACGTGCAAGCCTTTGAGACCGGCAAACTGCTGGGGAGCGCTGATGCGCTTGCCGCAGTCCTGCCCTGCCTAGTGCACACCCTTAAAGCGCGCTTTGACGGGCGTCCCACCCTTCTCATTCTCGATGAGGCCTGGGCCTATCTGCGCGATCCCGCATTCGCTGGACAGATCCAAGCGTGGCTGAAAACGTTGCGGAAGAAAAACGTAGCGGTGGTGTTCGCGACACAAGAACTCGCCGACGTGGAAGAAAGTGCGATCGCCGCCACCATCCTGGAAGCCTGCCCCACGCGCATCTTTTTGCCAAACGATCGCGCGCGCGAGCCGCGCACGCGCGCGTTCTATGAAAGCCTCGGCCTCAATATCCGCCAGATCGCGCTGATCGCCGAAGCCGCACCCAAACGCGACTATTATGTTCAGACCCGCAGCGGCGCGCGCCTGATCGACCTTGATCTTGGTCCGGCTGCACTCGCCTTCCTGGGCGCATCAACGCCCCAGGACCAGCGTACCATCGACGAGGTCTTGCACCGAGACTCCAGCGCCGGCTTCGCGACCGACTGGCTTCATCACAAAGGTCTAAGCGACGCGGCCCTCGCGCTTCAGCAGTTCAGTTCCGCACGCTCGCCGCCCACGCCATCTCCGTCCCACGCAGAAAGCCAGGGAGCACCCACATGATCCGTTTCAAATCACGCCTCTTGTCCAGCGCCTTGCTCGCCGCAACTCTTTGCACCGCGGTCGTCACGCCGCCTTTGACGCCCGCGGCGTCCGCGGAAATCGTCTACGATCCCACCAATCACGTAGAGAATGTACTGCAGGCCGCGCGCGCGCTCGAACAGATCAACAATCAGCTGTCGAGCCTCGCCAACGAAGCGCGCATGCTCAGCCAACTTAATCTGCAGCTCTCGCCGGAATTGTCGCAATCGATCGGCGCAGCCCGCCAATTGCTCGAACAAGCGCGCGGCATCCGCCAAAATCTAACGACGATCACTTCGGATATGCAGGCGCTCTATCCGAATGACATGCACGGGCTCGATCTCGACAGCTTGCTTCGCCAATCGGATCGTTGGGTCGATCAAAGCCGCGATAGCGTCGAGACCTTAATGCAGGCGAGTGCGGCCTCGACCGGCCAGCTGGGCGATGCGCAATCGACCATGAACCGCGCGCTGACCGCAAGCGCAAGCGCCCAAGGCCAGACCTCCGCTATTCAGGCTTCGACGCAAGCGCTCGGCGTGTTGTCCGCGCAGATCGCGCAGCTGCAACAGTTGCAAGCGGCCGAAGCGCGCGCACTGGCGTCTGAGCGGCTCGAACAGATCGCGCGTGAGCAGCGTGCGCGCGAAGTGCGCCGCCAAGCCTTCCCTACGCAAGTCAGTTCGGACGCGCCGCCGGCGCAACCACGGTTCTAAGACGAATATGAACACCGGCAGCGTCAACACCTTCCTCGACCGCTTTCTCGGATTAGCGGATCGCGGCTTTGGGCTCATTCAGGGCGATGTTTCGTTCGTCCTGAACGCGCTCATCGTCATCTCAGTGACGCTCGCCGGTATGATGTGGGCGCTCAAAGGCGAAGCGCCGATCGCGCCCTTCTTCCGCAAGGTGCTGTTCGTCGGCTTGTTCGCCTTCCTCGTGAACAATTGGAATTTTGTCGCCGGCGCCATCAATCAATCGGGCGCGCTGATGGGTTTGAAAGCCGGCGGATCGGGCATGACGCTCGCAGAACTCCACGATCCCGCGCGGGTCGCCTCGTTCGGCAAAGAGCTCTTCGGCCGCACCATGGAAATGGGCGACGGCATGAACATCTTCACGGATTTCCTGACGCTTGCCACTATCCTATTGGCGGGCGTCATCATCCTCATCGCCTTCTTCGTGCTGGCGCTGCAAATCTTCGTGCAGCTGATCGCCTTTAAGCTCGGTTCCCTTGCCGCGTTCGTGGCGCTGCCGTGGGGTGTCTTCTCCGGCACGGCTTGGGCTGCCGAGCGCCCGCTCGGGTGGGTGGCCAGTTCAGCCATCCGGCTTTTCCTCTTGGCGTTTGTCGCCAGCGTCGCCATCAGCTTTGTTTCGCAACTCCCGCAGACCATGACGCTCGCCAATGGCGGCGCGCTCGATGTGTTGCTGTTTGGCCTGACCATTCTAGCGCTTTCCTTCTTGGCGCCGGCGCTCGCCAGCGAAGTGATGCAAGGCAATCCCAGCCTCTCGGCAGCGCAACCGATCCAATCCGGCGTGGGCATCGCCGGCACCGTCGTGGGCGCGGCCGTCACCACGAAGATCTTGATGTCCAACCGCTCTTCATCGCGTTCCCGCAACAGCGGACGCTCTTCAAGCGCGCGCGGGGCTGCGCGTCCGCGCCCGAACTATGCAGCCATGCGGCCAAAGCCGCCGCAGCCTAATCCAAAGCAGAAGCCATGAGCCGGGAGAAACCCTAGTGAACTTCCCTTTCCGAAAACCACCGCGCGCCTATGCCGCTGAAGGCGCCGACACGCCTTTCGCGCGCGCGCAACAGGCCTGGGACCGGCGCATGGGGTCAGCCGTGCAAGCAGCAACGACGTGGCGTTCAATCGCCTTCGGCATGACCATGCTCACTGTTGTGCTCGCAATTGGCCTCACCTTTGTGGCGCTGCAGAAACGCACTTACGTCCATGTGGTCGAAGTCAGCCCCAATGGCGCGGTGCTGTCGGTGCAGCCGGTCTCCGACCACTACACGCCGAGCGATGCGCAGGTCAGTTACTTCCTCGGTCATTTCGTACGGTTGGTGCGCGAGATTCCGACCGATGGCGTGGTGCTGCGTCAGAATTGGTTTGAAGCCTATCGGTTCTTGGCGCCGCAAGCGGCGCAACACCTGAACGAGCTCGCGCGCGAAGACGATCCATTCGCGCAATTGGGTGCAACAGCGCGCACCGCAATGATCACCTCGGTGGTGCAGCGATCTGAGCACACTTGGCAGGTCAGCTGGATCGAAGCGATGCACGGCGCCGATGCGCGCGGCATGCAGAGCTTCACCGGCCTCTTCACCGTCCGCTTCGATCAGCCGCGCAACGCGGATGCGCTGATGCACAATCCGCTCGGTCTCTTCATCACCGCGTTCTCGATGTCTCCCGAAACGCCGGCGTCCTCCTTCCCAACCACCAACGTGCAACCATGAAACCAGCACTCCTTCTCATCGCGGCAAGTATCGCATTCCTCACGCCTTGCGCGTCTGCCGACGCACAACCCTCAAGGACGCACGCACTGGCGCCGCTTGCAGCGCTCGCCGAAGCCAATGCCGATGCGCGCCGCAGACCAGATCCCGCCCATTTCAGCGATGCCGCGCAGATCTATGACTATGCGCCCGGCGCGATCTACGAGGTCTATGGCGCGCCCGGCTTCGTCTCAACCATCATGCTCGAACCCGGCGAGGCCATCGTCACCGTCGCTGCGGGCGACACCACAAGATGGATGGTTGAAGAAACCACCGGCAGCGATTTGGCCAACCCGCGTGCGCTTCTGCTGCTGAAGCCGACCCGCAACGATATTCGCACCAACATTGTTCTGGTCACCGACCGGCGCACTTATTTGATCGAAGCCATCGCCGTGCCGGGTCAAACTTACTCAGCCCAAACTGGGTGGAGATATGCGGGCGCCGACAACGCTCTTGCCGGGGGACCAAGTGCGGCTGAAAGCTTCAATTTCAGCTATCGCATTCAAACCGTCCGCGGATTTGCGCCGCGCTGGCGTCCGGTTCGTGTATTCGACGATGGGCGCAAAACCTACATTGAGTTTCCCCCTGAGATCGCCACCAGCGAGGCGCCGCCGCTCTTCATCACCGAAAGCGGTGAAGCGGCGCTGGTGAACTTCCGCGTCTCCGGCAATCGCTACGTGGTCGATCGTCTGTTCGACCAAGCTGAACTGAGGCTTGGCGCAGAACAGCCGACCATCGTGCGCATCAGCCGCGATGATGCACGGCCGCTTCCAACACCAGTACGCCGCAGAGGCCATCCATGACCGGCGACGCACAAATTGCCGCCAACGCTGCGGCACCTGAGGCGACGCCTCTTGCCCCGACCACTTCCATTCGCGCCGCGCCGCCAAAGCCGCGCCGGCTGTCGCGCAAGACACTGATGGCTTGCGCGTTGGCGCTGGGGGGCCTCATCGCTTTCGCGCTGGTCAACGGCATGTCGGATCGTCCCCGTCGCGCGGCGAACGATGCGGATGCGCAAACGACGTTGCAGACGGTCAACCCGCCGGAGAGCATTCGCGAACACCCCGCCAATTACGATCTCGCGCAATTGCAACCGCCGCAGGAAGGTCACGACTATCTGTGGGGCGATCACCCGCCGCCAGAGGCGGTCAACGCGCCAATCGCGCCGGCGCCAGCGACATACGCACCGCCGCCTTCGCCAAGTCCTCTCGAAACCGAAGCGGATAGCGCGCGCACGTCGTCAATCCTGTTTGGCCGCAACGGCGGCGGCGTATCGCGACCCGCTAGCGGCGACAGTGCAACCACCAGCGGCCCGCACAGCGGCTTCGTCAATGCGCAAGCTAGGCGAGATGACGGCGTGCTGGATGCAACCTATCTGCCGCCGCACTCGCCCTACACAGTGCAATCGGGTTCAACCATTTCGGCCGCGCTGGTCACCGCCCTCAATTCCGATCAGCCGGGCCGCGTCATCGCTCAAGTCAGCGAAAACGTCTTCGACAGTGTCACCGGCGCACAGCTCCTCATTCCCCAAGGCGCGCGCCTGATCGGCACGTACGACGCGGATACGAGTTACGGAGAACAGCGTCTCCTTATCGTTTGGAATCGTCTGATCATGCCGAACGGCTGGTCGATCGCCCTGCGCGGCATGCCCGGAACAGACGCCGCGGGCGCTTCCGGACTGCACGGCGATGTCGATGCACACCTCGGCCGTATCGCGGTCGCCTCGCTTGTTTCAGGCGTGCTCGGCGTCGCCGCCAATGAAAGCCAAGACGACAACAGCAGCCGATTTGCGCAGAGCGTCGGCGATGCAGCCGCTCAGCAAGCCGCCCAAACCGGATCACGCATCGTCGACCGCGAACTGAATGTTCGTCCGACCTTACGCGTGCGGGCCGGCGCGCGCGTGCGCGTTCTCATCAGTCAAGATTTGATTCTGAGACCCTACCGTCCGTGAACAAACGCAAGGCTGCCCGCGAATCTGAAGCGCTGCCCCAACCGGATTTGTTTGGAGAGCCTGATCGCAACATCGCCGCCACGCGACACGCCAGCCGAGAAAAACCAAAAACCGGCTCAGTGCGCGCGGCGCCGACAAACCCTGCGAGTGGCTTACTCAATGTTCGTCAAGCGGCCGTCCGGTTGGGACTGTCCAAGAGCACGCTCGACAAGATGCGTCCTACTGGAAAAGGACCGAAGTTTGTGAAGACGACGGATCGCGCCATTCGATACGATCCAGCAGACCTAGACCAATGGATTGCCGCGCGGCGCAGGCAAACCAACAACGATTGACCCAGTAGGCGAAAGCGATCGAAGCGCGAAGCGCCGAGACGTGCGCCGATTATTTTCTAGAGCGCGGCTCGGTTCACGAGAGCGCGGTTCGCGCGGTACGCGCGCATTCGCTCACACTTCACATCCACCCTCGCCGCTTCGCGGCCTTCACCGCCGGCGATAGCGGCGGATCAACGAGCGGATAACGTGGCCCCAGATTAAAGCCACCGCCCGGATCTTCAGCAACGGCGTGCGGGGGACGCACTTCTGAAATCACCTGCACTGAAGCCTGACGCGCACCGCACTTCGAGCAACGCAGGTCTCTGGCGATTATCGCGCGCAAACGTGCGCTCGCCCCAAAGTCTGAGCGCCACATCAAGCCTGATACGCGCGACGTGCGTGCATCTCGTGCACGAGACGCTCAAGCTCAAGCTTGTATCGCCGCCAAGACGCACGCCGCTCTTTGGAATTCCACCAAACCATTGCGGCGCCGGTTTTGATCAGACGCCGCTTGCGCACTCAAGCCATTTGTGCTTGCTTTGTTCCACACAATATAAGAGGGACCGTCGGCCGGTAGATTGGGCCAGACAGCGTCGAGACATCAGCGCTCTTCTCGTTCATGCGGGGGTGGAAGGCGCGTCTCGGCTCATGCACCGCTCTATTTGACCGCCCGCGAGTACGAAGCGCTGCTGAAAAAGCAGAGCGGCAAGTGCTGCGTCGATAATTGCGAAGAAACAGAAGACCTGATCGGCGAGCACTCGACGCCAAATGCATGGCGGCGCGCCGAGCCCCGACCAGCTCATGTGCACCCCATGCCACAAGATCAAAACGCTCCGGGACATCAAGGCGATCTGGAAGGGGAAGCGCCACAACGGCGAGGCGCTCAGCCAATACGAGCGCCGGCGCCGCTACGGCCCGCAATTGCGCGGCCGCGGATTTGAGAAGACACATGGACCTTCACTCGGAGCGCCGGCATGGAAGCGCTGATCGTTGCGCTCTTCGCGCTGGTCGCCATTGTCTTCATTGAGGCGTGCTATTCGATTGCCGTCAGCCTGGCGCGTGGGTCTCCAATCCTCGCTGTTGGCGCCCTCGCCGGCTGGTTTGCTCTGCACAATGGCGAGGGGCTGCGCGACGTGGTCGCGGTCGCGCTGCTGGCGTGTCTCACGGCGCGGCATGTGATGCGGCGGCGTTGAGGGGCGCGCGCTGCACAATGGCGATGAGCGCGGGAACGAAGACTCTGACGATATCCACCTCGCGAAACTCACGCACCCTCGCCGCGTTGAACGCGGAGGCTCGATTTTGTTGGCCTGGAAATTCTGAATCTTCGGCGTGATAAGAAGGGCCTCACTGCAACGCGGTTGCACATGTGGAGCCCAGAGATAAGCGACGCGGCGCCGCTTCTGGTCGCCAATCGGACGTCTCGCGCGCCGCCGTCGCCATCTTTCGCGTCCTCTTGAGCAACTCACGTGCGTCCGGACTAGATCGTCAGAGCTAAGCCAAAGGAGTACGAACACGGGCCCAATTGAGCAGTCAGAATTATTGTACGCTTAGCAATTTCTGCAATTCTCGCGTGAGCGATCAGAAGATCGCGGACGCCGAGCAGAAGGTCATGAGTGCAGTTCAGCTTTATGCGAGCATAGCCGCACAGGCGGGCGTCATGCCGAATAGGCCCGCAATCGCCCTTGAGATCAAACCCATCGCACCGTTTGATTTCTCCTACACCAAAGTGCGCCTCGATACTGGCGAAGCGATCTGGCGCTGGCCGCGCGACCAACCCGCCGAGAATGCCATCGGCGGTATCGTCGACATCAAGGCTTAAGCTCTAACCGGGCTTATTCCCGGCGCACGCGCCGTTCCTGCGCCTGCTATTGAGACTCGAAGGGCTGACCGCAGAAGACGAAATGTTCTCGCTGCGGCGGATCGGCCCTCGCGCCTCCCGCCCTCTCGTCGGTGGGATTGTTCAGGTCCATGACACCAACGAACATCTTCACTCGCGTAGCCTGCGACGCCGCCGGCGGTCAGCTCAGTCAATTGTTGCGTCTCACATCACGCAAGCCGCTCAAGTCGTCACCGCCGCGAAGGCGGCAATCAGGCGCAGCTACAAACCAAGCAACAGGCCTGGAGCGCCAATGGCGGCGAGATCGCCGGCCTCCTGAGCAGCGCTATCACGCACTGGGACCGCGCCGAATTGGAAACGATGTTGCCGCGTCACCTCGATTTGACAACCGACGAAGTCGTTGGACGTCTACATTCGGATTGGGCAGTCGACATCCGCTCCTACGATGAAGGCCACGAACACATGTTGATGTTCGCAGATAAGCTGGCCGACGGCGTCGTCGCCAAATTCCCAGATCGCTTCGCGTAATCGATCAGGAGCAAAAGCTCTTGGGCCCGATCGAAGACGAACCCATAGGCAAAGAGGTCAGTCAGAACTCTGTCGATTGCGCACCTAACGGGAGCAGAACTGAGCTGCACACGCGTGGCGCTTCAAATGAGTTCAAAGCCGCGCGTTGAGGACGCAAGGCGGTGTCCGCTCAGCAATTCGACAATGATCACCGCTTCACCGCCGCGGATTTCCTGCCGCGGCAAACCCTCGACCAGCGGATGCCGCTTGAGGATCACATTCCAGATCGTCGGAAAATCACGGCCCGCCTCGCGCGCCTCCAGACATTGGCGCAAAAGATCGGACGCCGATGCATCGGTCATGGCGCGGCTCCGGCCCATCAGACGCCACCGATTGGGCGGGTGCGTGTTGATCCTGCGCAAGACGCCGCGTGCCTTTGGACGATGCGGATCTTGTGCGCGCGCTGCGGCATTCAACCGCGTCGCCGCTTGACCTTGGTCAAACGCTTGACGGGGACGGCGTGCTTCAGTCGCGCCAGCGCACCCCCCCGCGCTGATTGGCCGGCCGCCCGCACCCAAAGGCGCGGAACGCTCAGGCCGGCACGCCGCTCTGCGACAAACCGAGTGGCGTGCTTATCATGTGCGCCAGCAAGGCGAGGCCCGATGACAACCGATTTTGGCGCACGCATCGCAGAGATTGACGAATACGCCGTCGAATTGCGCAGGCTTATCCCGGACACGGTGAGCGCGTTCGCGGGATTGTCCAAGGCCGCGCAGACCGCGGGCCTGCTCGACAAGAAGACCAAGGAATTACTTGCGCTCGCAATTTCAGTGGCGATCCGCTGTGAAGGCTGTGTCGCTTATCACGCGCGCGGCGCGCGTCGTACGGGCGCGGTTCGCCAAGAGGTCGCCGAAGCGCTGGGCGTCGCCATCCAGATGGGCGGTGGGCCCAGCATGAATTACGCGGCGGACGCTTTGCGCGCCTTCGATCAATTCGAAGCCAAGGCCTAATCGCACCGGCGCGTCGAGAGTTCGATGGGCGCATATCCGGCGCGCAATTTCATCGCCCAATTGGTCCTGCGTCACGCGGAGGCGTTCTCGAAGCAAGGAAACAGCACGTTGTTTTCCAGATGGATGTGCTCGCGTAAATCGCCATCGAGCTTGGCGCATCCAGCATAGAGCGCCCGCCAGGTCCTGCATGCGTTGGCAGGCGGTGTGAAATCGTCGGTCAAGAGCGCCATCAACTTGAGCCGTGCGCCATGATCCTCGTGCTCGGCGCGCATGCGCTTCATCGCGAAGGGAACACATGAACCGCCTTCGGCCAAAAGCAGCGGAAACAGGACGCTCTCCTCCTTGCGCATATGGCCCTCCAGATCGGCGAAAGTGTCGAGGAGAAAATCCGTGAGCCCATTGGGACACGCGGAATGGCTGCAATGGACCGCCTCGACCTTTCGCGCCAACTCGATCAGCTGGGGAAATTCATGACGATGCACGGCGTGATAACGCTCCAGAATAAGGGCAATAAGCGCGTCCGCGGGCAATTTCGTCGGTGGCGGCAGAGGCGCCGCGGCCTCCAGTTCTTTGGCGAGCGCATCGACATCAACGCCACTCCGCTGGGCCGCCTCGCTTAGAGAGAGGGCGCCGGCGCAACAAAAATCTATCCGCCGATCGCGCAGAATTGCTACCGCCCCCGGCAATTCGATGGCGATGTCGCCGACCGCGCGCGCCAACAGGTTCATGCGCATTCTCCTTGCTCAATCCCATCATAGAATGTGCAAGCTTAGACGCGCTTGATCTCCGTCAAACCGAGCGCGCTTGAGCAAGATCAAATGCAGGCTTGATGGGCGACAAAATCTGCGGTGCGTTGTCGCTCACCTGCGCAATTTACCTCTCCGTTAGACCCGACTCCGTGAAAGTGGCGTTCGATGCAACGAACACCATATGGAGTAAGTCATGCCGTTCGACGCCACAATCTCTGGGGAAATTTGGAACGCCAAGTATCGTTTTCAAAGCGACGGCGGCGGCGACGGAAATGTTGAACAAACGTGGGCGCGGGTGGCCGATGCAGTCGCTGCCGCCGAGCCTGCGCGCGCGCGTTCGCGTTGGCGCGATCGCTTTGAAAACGCCTTGACCGATTTCAAGTTCTTGCCGGCAGGGCGCATCATTGCCGGCGCCGGCACGGGGCGGAACGTCACGCTGTTCAATTGCTTCGTGATGGGGACCATCCCGGACAATCTCAACGGCATTTTCGAACATCTGCGCGAAGCGGCCCTTACGATGCAGCAGGGCGGCGGCGTCGGCATGGATTTTTCGACCATCCGCCCGTGTGGCGCTCCCGTTCACGGCGTGGGCGCGCAAGCCTCGGGGCCGCTCTCATTCATGGATGCTTGGGATGCGATGTGTCGAACCGTGATGTCGGCTGGCCAGCGCCGCGGCGCAATGATGGGCTGCCTGCGCGTCGATCATCCTGACATCGAAGCCTTCATCGACGCCAAGCGCGACCCCGCGCGGCTGCGCAATTTCAATGTCTCTGTCTTGGTGACCAACGCCTTCATGGCGGCTTTGTCGGCGGATCAGGATTGGCCGCTTCAGTTCAACGGCGCCATCTATCGCGTTGTTAAAGCCCGCGATCTTTGGGCGCGGCTGATGCGAGCGACCTATGATGCCGCCGAGCCCGGCGTGATCTTCATTGATCGCATCAACTCAGCGAACAATCTGGGCTATTGCGAATCGCTCTCGGCGACCAACCCATGCGGCGAGCAGCCATTGCCGCCTTACGGCGCCTGTCTGCTGGGCTCGATCAATCTATCGCGCCTGGTGGCGCGCCCGTTCGAAACCGACGCACGCATCGATGCAACTGAATTGGCGGCGCTCACCGAAACGGCGGTGCGGTTCCTGGACAATGTCATCGACATTTCGCACTACCCCCTCCCCGAACAGGAAGCGGAAGCCAAGGCCAAGCGACGCATCGGCCTTGGCGTCACCGGTGTCGCCGACGCCCTGATCTTTTGCGGTGCGCGCTACGGGGGCGCCGATGGTCTGGCGCTCACGCGGGAATGGCTGGGCGTCATCCGCGACGCAGCCTATCGAACATCGGCTGAATTGGCCGCGGAGAAAGGCGCTTTCCCGGCTTATGACCGAGCCATGCTCAATTCTCCGATGCTGACCTCGCTCGATCCAGAACTCCGTGCGCTGATCGATGCACATGGTCTGCGCAACGGCTGTCTGACCACGATTGCGCCCACAGGCACCATTTCGCTGCTGGCCGGCAACACCTCTTCTGGCATCGAGCCGGTATTTGCGTTCAGTTACAATCGCAAGCGCCGCCAGCCCGACAATTCCTATGTCGAAGAAGAAGTCGAGGATTACGCCTATGCGCTTTGGCGCAGGATGAAGGGAGAGGTCCCGCCGCCAGAACACAGCTTTGTCAGCGCGCAAACGCTATCGCCGGCGGACCATCTCGCCATGCAAGCGGCCGCGCAGGTATTTATCGACAGCTCGATTTCGAAAACCGTGAATTGCCCCGAAGACATCAGCTTCGATGACTTCGCCGACATCTATGCGCGCGCCCACGATCTGGGCTGCAAAGGCTGCACCACCTATCGGCCAAACAGCATCACGGGATCGATCCTCTCGGTAGCGCCCAGCACGCCGCAACCCCAGAAAGCAAAAGAGCCGGCGCTGACGGCGCGGCCGGAAACCTTGATCGGCACGACCTACAAGATCAAATGGCCAGAAAGCGAACACGCGCTTTATGTGACGATCAACGATTTCGACGAAGACGGCGCACGCCGCCCGTTCGAGGTGTTCATCAACTCCAAGAACATGGAGCACTATGCTTGGACCCTGGCGTTAACGCGCATGGTTTCAGCGGTGTTTCGGCGAGGCGGCGATGTTCGGTTTGTGGCTGAGGAGCTGAAGGCTGTGTTCGATCCACGCGGCGGAGCTTGGCTGGGCGGGCGCTACGTCCCCTCCTTGCTCGCCGCCATTGGCGAGGTCATCCAACGCCACCTCGATGGCGACGCCATCCGCACGGCCGCGAGCGAAGCAGATGAGACGCCTACCTTGCGCGAAACGACGCAAACCAAGCCGCGCGCCTGCCCAGCATGCGGCGCAGCCGCCCTGATCCGAGCCGAAGGCTGCGACAAGTGCCTTGAATGCGGTCACTCAAAATGCGCGTGAGGCTATCCCCCAGGCGCCGTCAGTCGGCGGCGCCTGGCGAGGAGGCGCTCACTCAGGCTCTTCAGGTCTCCCGCGCTCAACCTGAGCCGAGCGATCGGAATGATGACAGCGTTTTCGAGCGCGAGGTGGCGACGTTCGTGCGCCGCAAACGTTAGGAGAGTTTCAGCGCCACCCTCAATCGCACAGGGGGGTTTGCGCAGAATGACGCAAGCGTTGAGCGTATCGCGCACGCCCGACGACAAGGCCTTGTCTGCCGAATGCTCCGAAGTTAGACGGTCGAGCACATCGCCGATATCGTCTTCCGGTAAACAGCGCGTGCGCAATAGCGGGAAAAAATCCTCCTCCTCATCGATGACATGGAGGGTGAGGTCAAAGCGGATGTAATCCAGCATCGTGGTGATGCGCGTGGCGTCGAACTCGGTTATGGCGGCAAGTCGTTCCAGCGACTTGCACATGCGCCGATGGTTCAGGTGTTCTGACAGGATGAATTCGATCGGATCGTGTGGGGTCACCGGACGCGCGGCCTCGCTGCGGTCATCCACGGCGCCGTTCACAGAACCTTCTCCATTTGCAGCCGAAACGCCGTCATTTTATTGACGCAAGCGGCCCCTGGGTCGGGGGCGTCGCGCGCGGCGGACATGAGATCGGCCCAGGCTTCTTCATCGGCCTCCGCCAGGAAATCGGCGACGGCGATACGCACGAATTGGGGCATGCTCTCGCCGCGAATGTCTGCTTCGCGCCTCACGCGCTCGGCCAAGCCTTCGTCGATCGCCTCGAGCCAATGCTGCAAGTCGCTGCTTGAACCGCGGCTCAGCGCCAAGAGATCGCCGAGAGAGAGGTTCTTGCTCATCCCGCGCCTCCGAGCTTCAGCGCAATGCCGTCGATGCTGGCAGCGCTCGCCAACGCTTCAACGTAGCGCGCCGCCGACGCCGCCCAGGCCCGCTCGCGCAGGCGCGCGACGATCACTGGCGCTACTGCTTCGAACGCAATGCGCGAGGGCGCGATAGAGCGGTCGAGACGCACGACATGCCAACCGTGACGCGTCCGCACTGGCGCGTCCCCGACCTGGCCTGCATCCAGGCCAAACAGCGCCGTCTCGATCTCGGAGGCCAGGTCGCCCTGCTGCAATTGGCCAAGCGATCCGGCTTGCCCCGCGGTTGGACACGAGGAGTGCGTCCGCGCCAGGGAGGCGAAGTCCGCGCCAGCAGCCAGGGCCGCGATTGCGTCCTGCGCGTGGCCGCGCGCTGCGGGCCATTCAGGACCTTCGTCACTGCCTGGCGCGAAGAGAATATGCGACGCCTCATAGAGTGCAGGCGACATGAAACGCGCTGGGGCGTTCTCGTAAATTCGCCGGCACTCCGCGTCGGTCGGCTCTTGTATGTGCGCTTCCGCTTCCAGCACACCGCGGATCAAAGCTTCCTCGCCGGTTTCCTGGCGCCCGGCCGCATCAGTTTCCTGATGTGGGGCAAGCCCAAGAGCACGCCCGCGCTGCAGCAACAATTCGCGGATGACCAGAGCTTGGGCGGCCGCCGCGCGCGCTTCCGCGCCGGAACCGGCGCTGTGATTTTGCGCTTCGCGCGCAATGTCGCTTTCGGCGATCTCGACACCGTTCACGAAAATGGGCGGCGCGTTAGGCGCGCGCTTCAACGCTGGCGCTGGACCGTGGCTGCAGCCCGAAAAGGCCTGCGGCTCTTCCTTAACGGTGCTGATGAGCGTGTGTTTCATCGTGCGCCTCTCCCCGCCGCCAGGTTCTTGGACCGAACGATCTGCCAGCCGCGCCGATTGAGGTACCAGATCGGCGCAGACAGCATGTGCACGAGGCGCGTGAACGGGAAGACGAGCAATATCGTCAGTCCAAGCGTCAGGTGCGCTTTGAAGATCCAGCTGGCGTCGGCGACATAGTCAGCAGCGCCGCCCTGAAACGTGAAGATGCTCTGCGCCCAATACATGAACTTCATCATCTCGCTGCCGTCGCGATGCTGGAGCGACACTGGGATAGTGGCGAGGCCCAAGCAGAGCTGAACGAGCAAGAGCGCCAGGATCGCGGTATCGCCGAAACTCGAATTGGCGCGAATGCGCGGATCAAACACGCGTCGGTGCAAGAGCAACAAGCCGCCGGCAAGGCATACAAGGCCCGCGCTGCCGCCCGCGATGATGGCCAACATCTGTTTGGCGCTGTGTGGAACACCGAGCATCTCCCAAACAACAACCGGCGTGAGCAAGCCGACGAAATGGCCCGCGAAGATTGCGAGAATGCCGACGTGAAAGAGGACAGACCCCAGCACCAATTGCTTGCGGCGTAAGAGTTGGGAAGAGCCGGTGCGCCACGTGTATTGCTCGCGGTCGAAACGCAGCACCGAGCCGATCGCCAGCACTGCGAGCGCCACGTACGGGTAGAAACCAAACAGCGCCTGATTGAGCCATGCCATGCGAAATGCCTCAGAGCTTGTACTCGAGTGAAAACCAAATCTTGTTGCGGTCGGCGAAGCGCGGATCTTCGCCATCAAATACCGCCGCCGCCAGTTCGACCGCGACGTGCGGTGTCAGCGTGAAGCGAGCTGAAGCGTCGACTTCGTTGCCAAAATCCTCGCCGCCGGCGTCGTCAGTGAAATTGTGCGCGCTCAGCGTCAACGCGACTGGCTGAGCAGCGGGCCAGGGCCGCGTATTATAAGAGGCGCCAAGGTAAAGATCGCGGACGCCGTCCGGGGGCGTATTGACGAACACGTCGGCCCAACCCTGGAATGCGTGCAACGTCGCCAAAGGGGTTGAGAAGCCGCGCGCGCCATTGCCTTCGAGCCGCTCCGCCCCAAGCGTGCCGCTCCAGCGCCCGCGCCGCACGACAAGTTCGGCGCTTTGATAGCCAAGATCGAAGGACGTGGGCGCGTTAGCGTAATCGCTCTGTTCAGCCGCTTCGAGTGTAGCGCGCACATTGTAAGCGCCGAGATCCCAGGCGCGCTGCCAGCGTAACCCATAGGTTTGGCTCGATTGCGCGGCAGCGTTGGAAAAATCGAGGAGCAAGGCGTAGCCGCTGAACTTGCCGAAGCCGCCGTCCAAGTCAGCTTCGACGACATGCGAGTCGCTATGCCATTCGCCCTGCGGACTTCTGTTGCCCGGCGTGCGAAGCACGTTGTCGAGGTAGAGGTAGGTCAGCGCCAGATGCTGCAGGGGATGCGCGTCCAGTCGAACGGCGTCGAAGGTCTGCTCGTTCTGGCGAAAGCCCGCGTTGCCGATGAACCGCGCGTTGTTCAAGACGATCCGCTGACGCCCGACGACGACGCGCTCGCCCTGGGCGCCCGACCATGCCAATTGCAGCCGGTTGAGTTCGATCGCCTCGGGATCGGGAATTATTGCGCGCGAAGCGTGGCCGTTCAGCGTGTCATTGAACGCGTCGTTCAAATGGCCAACGCCTTCCGCTTCAATCAGGGCCCGTACGCCATGAAGCGCGGGCGTTTCATAGCCAAGGCGGGCGCGAAAGGTGAGCGCGCTGGCGTCGTCAAGGCCATCTTGCGACACACCCTCGTAGCGCAGGCGCGTGTCCACGATCCATGTCCCGCTATTGGCAGCCGGCTGGGCCACGGCAACGCTTGACCACGCCCATGCCGCGCCGAAGGCGCCAAGCGCGATGGTTAAGACGCGAAGGCTGGAGGCGCTTCGCATCAGGCGCTCGCTTTCATGCCTGCGAGCATCGCCTCGGCCTTCGGGCAGCCCACCTTGTCGGGCCCGAACGTCACTTGTTCTTCGGCCCAGGCCTTATCGAGCGCTTCGAGATCGTTGGGGTCGTCATCAGGCTCTTGCAGCAAGGCCCTCACGGCATCGCCATTGCGCTCGGCAGCCGCCAGAAATACCAATGCATCGAACAGGCGCGTGTAAGTGGAGCCCCTCTTTTTCAAGCGTTCGCGCAACGCTTCGATCACGTGCGCTGCCTGGCCAAGCAGACCAGCAGCCTCCGCCTCCGGCCGCGTCGACAGAAATTCGAGGAATACCGGCAAATGGTCCGGCAATTCCTTGGCTGTGAGTTCAAGACCGTGCGTGGAATAGAGTTTGAGCAATTCGACCATTGCTTGGCCGCGGTCACGGCTTTCTCCATGCACGTGCTCATAAAGGTGCAGCGATAAGGATCGCGTCCGGTCAAAGAGATCGACGTAACGCGCCTGCGCATCGTAAAGATCGGCGCGCTGAAAATCCGCAACGAAGGTCGCGAGCCTGGCCTCAAGGCGCGGGGGCAACAGCGCCTCGCTACGAATGGCCTCCAGCGCAGCGCCTGCAAACGCGACGCTGTCCGAGGTCGGATAATTGAGCAAAAGTGAGAGAGCGCGATAAGTTACAGCCATGAGCTTCACGCCTCCATCGGATTTTTAGCGGTGTGGCGCTTGGTTGGACCGAACAGCCCGAGTTCCGAACGGCCCCCCGACGCCTGGTTGCCGAAGCTGAAACCGCAAGCCCCGCGCAATTGGTAGGCGTCTTCTGCGCCCTCGCGGTGCGATGTCGGAATGACGAAGCGATCTTCGTAATTGGCGATCGCCATCACCTGATACATGTTGTCGATGGCTTCCGGCGTCAGCCCGACGCGGGTTGCCACCGCATGGTCGATCACGCCATCGATGGTCTTGGCGCGCATGTAGGAGCGCATCGCCAGCATGCGCTCGAGCGCGAGCACGATTGGTTCTTCAACGCCGGCCGTCAGAAGATTAGCGAGATACTGCACCGGAATGCGCAGAGAGCGCACATCCGGCATCATGCCGTCATTCTCGATCGCGCCCATCGAAGCGGCTGACTGGATGGGCGAGAGCGGCGGCACATACCAAACCATCGGCAGCGTGCGATATTCCGGGTGCAGCGGAAACGCGACCTTCCAATCGACCGCCATCTTATAGACGGGGCTCTTTTGCGCCGCCTCGATCCAGGCCTCAGGCACCCCGTCGGCGCGCGCCTGCGCGATCACCTGGGGATCGTTGGGGTCCAAGAACACGTCGAGCTGGGCCTGATAGAGGTCTCTCTCATCGGCGCTGGCCGCCGCTTCGATGCGATCGGCGTCGTAGAGCAGCACGCCCAGATAGCGGATGCGCCCGACGCAGGTCTCCGAGCACACGGTCGGCTGACCTGATTCAATGCGCGGATAGCAGAAAGTGCACTTCTCGGATTTGCCGCTCGACCAGTTGTAATAGATTTTCTTGTAGGGGCAGGCCGAGACGCACATGCGCCAGCCACGGCACTTATCCTGATCGATCAGAACGATGCCGTCTTCCTCGCGTTTATAGATCGCGCCGGACGGGCACGCCGCGACGCAGGCCGGATTGAGGCAGTGCTCGCACAGGCGCGGCAGGTACATCATGAAGGTGTTTTCGAACTGCCCGTAGATGTCTTTCTGCACGTTCTCGAAATTGTAGTCCTTCGAGCGCTTGGCGAATTCGCCGCCGAGAATTTCCTCCCAGTTCGGCCCCCACTCGATCTTCTCCATACGCTGGCCCGAAATCTTCGAGCGCGGGCGCGCGGTCGGAAACGCCTTCATCTCCGGGGCGTTCTGCAGGTGCGCATAGTCGAAATCGAACGGCTCGTAATAATCGTCGATCTCGGGCAAATCCGGATTGGCGAAGATCTTTGCAAGGATGCGCCACTTCGGGCCCATCTTCGGCTGCAGCTTGCCGCTCTTGGTGCGCTCCCAGCCGCCATTCCAGCGCTTCTGGTTTTCCCAGTCGCGCGGATAGCCGACGCCGGGCTTCGTTTCGACGTTGTTGAACCAAGCGTATTCAACGCCCTCGCGATTGGTCCAAACGTTCTTGCAGGTGACTGAACAGGTGTGGCAGCCGATGCACTTGTCGAGGTTCAGCACCATGCCGATCTGAGCGCGAATCTTCACTGGCCGCCCTCCTTCTGCGTGAGCGGCTCGTCGAGCCAATCGACCTTGTCCATCTTGCGGACGATAACGAATTCGTCGCGGTTCGATCCAACCGTGCCGTAATAATTGAAGCCATAGGCGAGCTGGGCGTAGCCGCCGATCATATGCGTCGGCTTCAGCACCGTGCGCGTCACCGAATTGTGGATGCCGCCGCGTTGTTTGGTGAGCTCGGAGCCCGGCGTATTCACGATCTTCTCTTGCGCGTGATACATGAGCGTCATGCCTTCGCGCACACGCTGGGAGACCACTGCGCGGGCGGTCAGCGCGCCATTGGCGTTGAACACCTCGATCCAGTCATTGTCCTTAATGCCAGCGCGGCCGGCGTCTTTCTCGGACAACCAAACAACCGGCCCGCCGCGATTGAGCGTGAGCATCAAAAGATTGTCCGAGTAAGTCGAATGGATCCCCCACTTTTGGTGCGGGGTGATGAAGTTCAGCACGATTTCGGTTTCACCGTTCGGGCGCCTGTTGTGCATCGGTCCCGTTGTCTTGAGATCGACCGGCGGCTTGTAGACACACAGTCCCTCGCCGAAGGCGCGCATCCAGAGATGATCTTGATAAAGCTGTTGGCGCCCCGTCAGGGTGCGCCACGGGATCAACTCGTGCACATTGGTGTAGCCGGCGTTGTAGCAAACGGTTTCGCTTTCGATCCCCGACCAGATCGGTGATGAGATGATCTTGCGCGGTTGGGCGACGATGTCGCGGAAACGGATCTTCTCGTCTTCCTTGGCGTCGGCCAGGTGGGTGTGCTTACGCCCGGTCTGCGTCTCAAGAGACGCCCACGATTTCACAGCGACTTCGCCATTAGTCTCGGGCGCGAGCATGAGAATGGTCTCGCAGGCGTCGATCTCGGTCTCGATCTTCGCGAGACCCTTGGTGGGGCCATGGAGAACTTTGCCGTTCAACGCTTTTAGATGTTCGATCTCATGATCGGTGTTCCACCCGATCCCTTTTCCGCCATTGCCGAGCTTGTTCATCAGCGGACCAAGCGAAGTGAAGCGGCGATAGAGATTTGGATAGTCGCGTTCGACGACGCTGATCTGCGGGCCCGTCTTGCCCGGGATCAGATCGCAATCACCCTTCCACCAATCTTGAACATCGAAAGGCTGCGCCATCTCGGCGGCGCTATCGTGCTGGATCGGCGTCAACACCACGTCTTTCTCGACGCCCAGCACTTCGGGACAGATCTCCGAAAATTTCTTGGCGATCGCTTTGAAGATTTCCCAATCCGACTTGCACTCCCACACAGGGTCAACGGCCGCCGTCAGCGGATGAATGAAGGGATGCATGTCCGAGGTGTTGAGATCGTTCTTCTCATACCAGGTCGCGGTGGGCAGCACGATGTCGGAATAGACCGCTGTGGTCGACATGCGAAAATCGATGGTGACCAGGAGATCAAGTTTTCCTTCCGGCCCCTCCTCGCGCCAGGTCACTTCGACGGGTTTGCGGCGGCCTGTCGTTCCTAAGTCCTTGCCCATCACGCCATTGGCCGTGCCGAGCAGATGCTTCAGGAAATATTCGTGGCCTTTGCCCGATGAGCCCAGCAGATTGGAGCGCCAGATGAACATGTTGCGCGGCCAATTGTCGGGATGGTCTGGATCCATACAGCTCATCTCGAGCCGCTTGGCCTGCAATTCGCGCGCGGTGTAGGCGCGCGGATCGACACCTTCCTTTTCCGCCATGGCGGCGAGATCGAGCGAGTTTGCTTTCAGCGCCGGCGCCGACGGCAGCCAGCCCATGCGCTCTGCCTTGGCGTTGTAATCGATGAAGGTCGCGCTCCAATCACCGTCGGGCGCGGTGGGCGAGAGTATTTCCTTAACGTCGAGCGTCTCGTAGCGGAACTGATCGCTGTGGGCGTAGAAGAAGCTGGTTGAATTCTGCTGGCGCGGCGGGCGTGACCAGTCGGTTGCGAACGCCAGCGGCGCCCACCCGGTTTGCGGGCGCAATTTTTCTTGACCGACATAGTGCGACCAGCCGCCGCCGGATTGGCCGATGCATCCACACATCGCGAGGAGATTGATGACCCCGCGATAATTCATGTCCATGTGGTACCAATGGTTCATCGCAGCGCCGATGATCACCATGGATTTGCCGTTGGTCTTTTCCGCATTGGTGGCGAAGCCGCGCGCGACCGCGATGATCTGATCCTTCGCAACGGTGGTGACTGCTTCGGCCCAGGCGGGCGTGTAAGGTTCGAGATCGTCGAACGAGCCCGGCATGTGTTCGCCGCCGAAACCCTGATCGACGCCGTAGTTTGCGAGGAAGAGGTCATAAACGGAGGCGACCAGCGTCTCGCCGTCCTTCAGCATCATCCGTTTGGCGGGGATGCGCCGCATCAAGGTGTCGGGGTGATCGGTCGAGGCGAAGCCGTTTGATGCGGTGTTAGCGAAATATGGAAACAGCACTTCGGCGACTTCGTCATGCGCATCTTTGAGGCCTACGCGCAATTTCACCGGCGCGCCGTCTGCTTTCTTCTCTTCGAGATTCCACTTGCCTTGCTCGCCCCAGCGGAAGCCGATCGAGCCCGTCGGCACGACCGGATCGCCGGTGGCTTCGTCGATGCCGATGGTTTTCCAATCTGGATTGTTGTCTTCGCCCAAGCCGTCAATGAAGTCTGACGCGCGTAGTAGCCGCTCGGGCACGTAGCGCCCGTCCTTCTTCACCAACCGCACCAGCAACGGCATGTCGGTGTAGCGGCGCACATAGTCTTGGAAATACGGCACCTGCCGATCACGATGATATTCGGTGAGCACCACATGGCCCATCGCCATAGCGAGTGCGGCGTCTGTCCCCTGCTTCACCGAAAGCCAAAGGTCCGCAAATTTCGACGCTTCGGAATAATCCGGGCAGATGACGACAGACTTCGTCCCCTTGTAGCGAACCTCGGTGTAAAAGTGCGCGTCCGGTGTACGCGTCTGGGGCACGTTGGAGCCCCAAACCAGAATGAAGCCGGAATTGTACCAATCGGCAGATTCCGGAACGTCGGTTTGCTCGCCCCACGTCTGCGGACTTGCCGGCGGCAGATCGCAATACCAATCATAGAAAGAGCCGCACACCCCGCCGAGCAATTGCAGATAGCGCGCGCCCGCGGCGTAGGAGATCATCGACATAGCCGGGATTGGCGAGAACCCGAACACGCGGTCGGGCCCGTGCTTCTTGACGGTGTAGGCGTTGGCGGCGCCGATCAGCTCAGTCACCTCTTCCCACGTGGCGCGCACCAAACCGCCGCCGCCGCGCCGTGACGTGTACGATTTGCGCTTGGCTGCGTCCTCGACGATCGAAGCCCAGGCCTGCACCGGGGATTTTGTGGCGCGCGCCTCGCGCCACAATTTCATCAGCCGTCCACGCACCAGCGGATACTTCACGCGATTGCCGGAATAGAGATACCAAGAATAGCTGGCGCCGCGTGCGCAGCCGCGCGGTTCGTGGTTCGGCAAGTCGGGGCGGGTGCGCGGATAATCGGTCTGCTGGGTCTCCCAAGTGACGATGCCGCCCTTCACGTAGATCTTCCACGAGCACGAGCCGGTGCAATTCACGCCATGCGTAGAGCGCACAATCTTGTCGTGCTGCCAGCGCCGGCGATAGGCCTCCTCCCAAGAACGATCCTCATCGTTCATGACGCCGTGACCTTCGGAAAAAGTCTCAGTCTTGCGCGCAAAGAACGTGAGGCGGTCGAGTGTGTGACTCATGGTGCGTGCAACCCCCTATTCCGCAGCGATCTGAGTGGCCGCGGTCGTGCGTTTGGTTTCCACATCGAACAGAAGGCCGCCACGGCGCACATAAACGAACCAAGTCGCGGCCAGACACGACACGTAAAATAGAAGAAACCCGATAAGGGCGCCCGCGGCGCTGCCTGTCGCCGCGATCGACATGCCGAAGCTCTTGGGAATGAAGAACGCGCCGAATGCGGCGATAGCCGAGACAAAACCGGTTATGGCGGCGGATTCCTTTTCCGCTTGCTTCTGCTGGTCCGCGACCGGGCTTTGCGGCTGCAGTCTCGCAATCTCCTTGCGCATGATCGCTGGAATCATCTGGAAGGTGGAAGCATTGCCGACGCCGCTCGCGAAGAAGAGCAGCATGAACGAGGCAAAAAAGCCGGTGAACGCGTTGGGCGTGTCCTTGTTGGCGAGGAAATAAATGACGCAGATCGTGCCCGCCATCATCATCAGGAAGACCAACAGCGTGACGCGCGCGCCGCCGAAGCGGTCCGCTATCCAGCCCGTGAACGATCGCGACAGCGCGCCGATCAAGGGGCCGAGGAAGGCGATCTGCAGCACGTTCACGTGCGGGAATTGTGTGCTGGTCAGGAGCGGAAACGCCGCCGAAAAGCCGATGAAGGAACCAAACGTACCAGTATAGAGCCAGCACATGATCCAGTTGTGGCTGCGCGTGAAGATGATTGATTGCTCGGCGAATGAGGCCTTGGCGGTCGACAGATCGTTCATGCCGAACCAGGCGGCGAAGGCGGACACGACGATGAACGGAACCCAAATGAAGCCCGCGTTCTGCATGAACATCACGTCGCCAGCCTCGGTCGCTTGCCCCGCGCCGCCAAAGCTTCCGAAGACGGCCGTGGTGATGGCGATCGGCACCAGGAATTGCATGGCGCTGACGCCAAGATTGCCGAGGCCGGCATTGAGCGCGAGCGCGTTTCCCTTCTCCTTGCGCGGAAAGAAGAAGCCGATGTTGGACATCGACGACGCAAAATTGCCGCCGCCCAAGCCGCACAACAAAGCCAGGCCAAGCATGATCCAATAAGGCGTCTCCGGGCTCTGCACGGCAAAACCGATGCCAAGCGCGGGGATCAGAAGTGACCACGTCGTCAGCGTCGTCCAGAGCCGGCCGCCAAATACGGGCACCATGAAAGAGTAGAAAATGCGTAGCGTAGCGCCCGACAGACCCGGCAGCGCAGCCAGCCAAAACAGCTGGTCGGTGGTGTACGCAAATCCGATCGTCGGCAATTTGGCGACGACAACAGACCAAACCATCCACACCGCGAACGAGAGAAACAGCGAGGGGATCGAAAGCCAGAGATTGCGCGATGCGATGGTCTTGCCGGTTTGGCTCCAGAACACCGCCTCTTCCGGACGCCAATCTGTGATGAGGCCGGCCGCAGGCCGCCCATGCTTGGCGGGGTCGTGGATGGGCTTCAATTCTGGGAATTCCGGCAATGTATCGAGAACGGCGCCGGTGGCCTCGCGCTCCATTTGGCGAACCGCGAAATGCATCCAAATGAGCGAGCCGGATACGACCACGAACAACAGCGCAAAGCAGCTGGTCCAGATGCCGGTGAGGTCGTTGAGCGCGCCGAACGCGATCGGCAGAACGAAACCGCCGAGACCGCCGATCATGCCGACGAGGCCGCCGACTGCCCCGACATCCTTCGGATAATAAACCGGGATATGCTTATAAACCGCGGCCTTCCCCAGACTCATGAAGAAGCCGAGCACGAATAGGATCACGGTGAAGCCAACAAGCCCCATCCCGAGATGGAACGCGATCGGTCCGTGAATGCCTTCGATGACATACGAGGTCGGCGGGTAAGAGAGCACAAACGTCGCCAGCGCGCCGACCAGGAAGGTCCAGTACATCACCTGACGCGCGCCGACTTTGTCGGCGAGATGCCCGCCATAAACACGAAATAGCGATGCCGGCACCGAAAACGCCGCCGCAAGCATGCCGGCGGTCTCGAGATTGAGGCCGTAAACCCCGATCAGATAACGCGGCAGCCATAGAGCGAGCGCCACAAACCCGCCGAACACGAAGAAATAATAGAGAGAGAAGCGCCACACTTGCGCGTTCTTGAGCGGCGCAAATTGTTCGAGCATCGAACGCGGTTTAACGCCAGCCGCGCGCCGCGCAGTGAGGTCAGGATCGTCCTTAGTGAACAGAAAGAAGATGATGGCGATGACGACGAGTGCGGCCGCCCAGATCTGGGCGACGCCTTGCCACCCCATCGCGATCATTACGAACGGGGCCAGAAATTTTGTCACCGCGGCGCCGACATTGCCGGCGCCGAAAATACCGAGCGCCGTGCCTTGCTTCGCGGCGGTGAAGAACTTCGAGACGTAGGTGATGCCGACCGCGAAAGTGCCCCCGGCGATGCCGACGCCGAGCGCGGCGAGTAAGAATTCCGGGTAGGTGTGCGCAAACGTCAGGAGATAAGTAGCCAGCGCCGCCGCCAGCATCACCAACGGAAACACAACGCGCCCACCGAGTTGATCGGACCAGACGCCGAGCACAAGGCGAATGAGTGAACCCGTCAGGATCGGCGTGCCGATCAACAAGCCAAACTCGGTCTCTGAAAGCCCCAGGTTTTGTTTGATCTGGATGCCGATGATCGAGAAGATCGTCCAAACCGCGAAGCTCGCGGTGAATGCGATCGTGCTCAGCCACAATGCGGCGCCAGCGCCGGCTCTCTTCGTTTCGTGCAAAGACATCTGATGCGCGCGCCCCGAATCCACCGAGCGTCTCAACGCTCGCCATACTAAGAGCCCCAAGTCGGGTCAGGTGTGTTTGATCTAGATCAAGCCACCAGCCCATAGGCTGATAAATTGCGTCGGCTTGTGCGGGCAAGGAGCCCTTTGCCATAGGTCTTTTGATGTACTCCCGCCCTGCGTTTGCCGAATATCAAGCATGACCTGGCGCGCGCGAGCGGATTGATCTGTATCAATTCACAATCCCGCGAAATGCATCACAAGGTCTCCGGTCGATGTGCGGAGAACGCGGTGCGCGCGAGCGATTTGGAGCGGGTCAGAGGGCTGCCCTTGTTTGCGGTGGCGGCGCCTGACACCCTACGCGTGGCGACCGCCGGGGCTCACCTGCAGCGGTTTCCTGCGAACACAGTGTTGCTGCTTGAAGGCGACCCTGCTGACTTTCTCTATGTGCTGCTCGACGGCCAAGTTGAACTGCACGGCACCTGGAATGATCGCGAGACGGTGCTCGCGATTCTGCGCCCGGTGTCGACGTTTATTCTCGCCGCCGTTGTGCTAGACGCGAGCGCGCTGATGTCCGCGCGCACCATTGATCGTTGCGAAATTTTGATGATCCCCGGCGACGCGATCCGAACCGCGATGGAGCTTGACCCCCGCTTCGCCGTTTCGGTTTCGCGTGACCTCGCGGGCGGGTATCGCGGTCTGGTTCGCGCGATCAAGAATCAAAAACTGCGCAACAGTGTGGAACGGCTAGCCAACTACCTTCTGGCTTTGCGCGCTGCCGACAATTCAGGCTCCAGCGTCATGTTGCACCACGAGAAGCGCATTCTCGCTTCGTTGCTTGGCATGACGCCTGAAAATCTATCACGCGCGTTCTCGGCGCTGCAGGCGCATGGCGTCAGTGTACAGGGCGCGCGCGTTTCCATGTCCAACATCAGCGCCCTGGAAGTCCTGGCCAAACCCGACCCGCTGATTGACAATCATGCCCCGCGGGTTGGCGACATTCTGATCGACGCCGATGCGGAAGTCTGGTCCTCGGAATGGAATCGCGCAGTCTCGCGGTGAGGATCAGGCTTTTGTTGAGATCGACGTTGACCCATTCCCTTGTCAGGGGTTGAATCCGCGCGCTCACGAGGGAAACAAAATGACGAAGAAGAACAGTTCCACCGATTTGCCCGGCGCAGCTGGGCGTGTGGCCCACGAAAAGCCAGAGCTATGGACCGCGCTGCAGCAACTGGGCGAGGCCTCGGGAGATGCAGGACCGCTCGACCCACGTACGCGCCGACTGATCAATTTGGCTTTCGCTATTGCCGCCGATTCCGAAGGCGCCACCCATTCACATACCCGCCGCGCATTGGACGACGGCATCGAGGCGGACGCACTCCATCATGTCGCCTATCTCGCTATCACCACTTTGGGCTGGCCCCACGCCATACGGGGCCTCACTTGGGTGCAAGACTTGACCCGTCCGAAATCGTGACAGCAACTTTCAACCCATCGCCGTTAGTTGCGCGCACCGCAGGCTTGGTGCTTGCGGGCGGCCGCTCACGGCGTTTTGGCTCCGAAAAGGCCGTGGCGCAATTGCACGGGCGCGCGCTCATGGATTGGGTTGCTGACAAATTAGCATCGTTCCCGGTTTTCGCAGTGAGCACCGCACCAGATGCCGCCGCCGCCCAGCGCGCCATGACGATCGGCGCTGCCGTTCTCTTCGACGATCCGTCCTTGCCGCAAGGTCCGCTCAACGGCGTGCATGCCGGACTGGTCTGGGCGTGTGCTCTAGGTCTCGATTTTTTGGCGACGGCGCCGTGCGACGCGCCGCTCATGACCGGCGCCGTCTATCCCGCGCTGATTGATGGTATTGGCGAGGCCGATGCGTGTTTCGCGGTCGTGGGAACCGACGAACATCCCCTGTGCGCTGTCTGGCGCACGAACGTAGCGGCGACGCTTCGAGACATACTCGCGCAAGGTCAACATCCCCCCGTGCGTTCGGTGCTTGCCCAACTTGGCGCCCGACGGGTCGGATTCGATGATGCACGAGGCTTTGCCAACGCTAACACCCGCGAAGCGTTAGTGGAGTTGGAGCGTCGCAGATGAAGCCGCTTGTGGATCCGTTCGGGCGCGCCATCACCTATTTGCGCGTCTCCGTTACCGACCGCTGCGATCTGCGCTGCGTCTATTGCATGAGCGAACGCATGCGTTTTCTGCCGCGCGCGGAACTGCTTTCGCTTGAAGAACTCGAACGCATCTGCGCCGCGTTCGTTGCGCGCGGCGTGCGCCGATTGCGCTTCAGCGGCGGCGAACCGCTGGTGCGGAAAGGATTTGTCGATCTCCTCAACCGCGTGTCGCGGCATCTGCGCCAAGGCGGCCTTGACGAGATGCTGGTGACAACCAACGGCGTGCAGCTTGGCGCTTTTGCCGAGCCGCTAGCGCGTGCTGGCGTCAAGCGCATCAATGTGTCGCTCGATTCTCTCGACCGCGAGACCTTCGCCCGGATCGCACGACGCGATTGTCTGCCCCAAGTCCTTGAAGGCATAGAGGCGGCTCAAGCCGCCGGTCTCAAAGTCAAGATCAACACCGTTGCCTTGAAGCATGACAACGCCCACGAAATTCCCGACTTGATCCAGTGGGCGCACGCCAAAGGCCTCGACATGACTTTGATCGAGACGATGCCGCTTGGCGAAATCGATGAAGACCGCACCGCGCAGTTTCTATCGCTCGCCCAAGTGCGCGCCGATCTCTCCAGCTATTGGACCCTGACCGACCTGCCAGATCGAACCGGAGGACCCGCGCGCTATGTGCGCATTCAGGAAACCGGCGGGCGTTTGGGGTTCATTGCCCCGCTCAGCCACAATTTCTGCGAAGGTTGTTCGCGTGTGCGCCTGACATGCACCGGTCGGCTTTATCTGTGTCTAGGACAGGAAGCATCGGCCGACTTGCGCGCCCCGCTGCGCGCGAGCGATGACGACGCCTTGCTGCAGCACGCCATCGATGCGGCCATCGTGCTTCGGCCGAAAGGGCACGATTTTCAAATCGATCACCTCTCGACGCCCGCCAGTCTGCGTCACATGTCGGTGACCGGGGGATGAAGATTCTGTTTTTCGGCCGCATCGGCGATCTCGCCGGCTGTACGGAGATGATCTGCGAGTTACCGGCGGAGGTGATGACATTGGCGGAGCTGCGCACTTGGCTCATTGCGCGTGAACCTCTGCTTGGGGAGGCGATTTCCTTGCCGAGCATCCGCGTCGCCATCGACTGCGTAATTTCTCCCCATGACGGTCCGATCGGATGTCCCGAAGAGATCGCCTTCATGTCGCCTCTGAGCGGAGGCTGACATGAGCGAAGCGCCTATCTGGCTGGCTCTGGCTATTGGCCTTGCCGCCGCGCTCTATTCATCGGTCGGCCATGGCGGCGCCTCCGCTTACATCGCACTGATGGCGCTCGCGGGCCTCGCGCCTGCGGAAATTCGTCCCGTGGCGTTGGTCTTGAATATTCTGGTAGCGGGACTTGGCGCCTACCGCTATCTGCGCGCCGGCCGGTTTGATTGGAATGTCTTTTGGCCATTCGCAACGGCGGCAATTCCAGCCGCATTCCTCGCCGGGCGCGTGGAGCTGCCTGAACAAATCTACCGGCCGCTCCTCGCCGCGGCGCTCGCGGTTGCGGCCTTGCGCTATCTGGTCTGGCCGCAGATCGACGCCGGCAAGCCGTCCAAGCCTCCAAACAAGGTGATCGCGCTTGCCGCTGGCGCAGCGCTCGGCGCGCTCGCGGGGCTGACTGGGATCGGCGGAGGAGTGTATCTGTCGCCTCTCCTTGTCTTTACCGGCTGGACCGATCCGAAGCGCGCGACAGGCATTGCCGCATGCTTCATAGTGGTGAATTCGCTGGCGGGTTTGGCGGGACGCTGGACCTCGCTCCTGACGCTACCGGACTTTCTGCCTTGGTTTGCGCTCGCAGCCGCCATCGGGGCGATGATTGGCACGACGCTGAGTTTGCAGCGCTTGGACAAGGCGGGCGTCCTCCGCGTGCTTGGTTTGGTCCTGGGCATTGCTGCGTTTGCGTTGGTGACCTGATGCGCGTCGTTGTCTCCTCAACGAGCTTCACGCCCGAATCCGAGATCGCGCATTTTTGCGATGCCCTCGGCGGTGACGTGGGCGCGGTTGCGACCTTTATCGGCTATTGCCGCGCATCGTCCGACGCGGGCCCCGTGCAACAACTTTTTCTCGAACACTATCCAGGCTTCACCGAAGCCGAGATCGAGCGGCTGACCGCGACGGTGATGGACAGGCATGAGCTAGCCGATGTGCTGGTGATTCATCGCGTCGGCGTCATACCTGCGGGTGAGCCCATTGTCCTGGTCGCGGCGCAAAGCACCCATCGCGCCGCCGCTTTCGCAGCCGTGGTGGAGCTCATGGATTATCTTAAAACCGATGCGCCGCTCTGGAAGCGCGAAACCGGCCCGTCCGGCTCGCGTTGGATCGAGCCTACTGACACCGACCGCGCACGCCGTCGCGCGCATGAAGGAAACGACCCATGACTGAGGATGCGCCCAAAGGGGGCCGGCTTAATCACGACCTCCCGTTCAAGCCCGTGCATATCGCTGTGCTGACAATTTCCGACACGCGCGACGAAGAAAGCGACACGTCGGGAATGGTGCTTGTCGACCGTATCGAACGCGCCGGTCATAGGCTCGCGGCGCGAGCGCTGGTGAGAGATGACGTCGCCGCAATCCAGACTAAGGTCCGTCAGTGGATTGAAGATCGTAGTATCGATGTCGTGCTGACCACTGGCGGTACGGGTCTTACGGGACGCGATGTGACGCCAGAAGCACTGCGTCCTCTGTTTGACAAGGAAATCGAGGGCTTCGCCACCGTCTGGCACATGGTGAGCTACGAGAGCGTGGGCTTGTCGACGTTGCAATCGCGCGCCTGCGCGGGCGTCGCGGGAGAAACCTTCATCTTCGCGTTGCCAGGCTCGAACGGCGCTTGCCGCGACGGGTGGGACAAGATCATTCGCTGGCAATTGGACAGCCGGCACCTGCCCTGCAACCTGGTTGAAATCATGCCGCGCCTACCGGAGCGCTGAGGATGGACGATAGACTGACGCATCTCGACGAAGCAGGCCGCGCCCGCATGGTCGATGTTGGCGCCAAGCCCGCGACCGCGCGTGAAGCCACCGCGAGCGGCCGCGTGCGAATGTCGCGCGCGGCGTTCGACCTCGCTGTCTCGGGCACGGCGCCAAAGGGCGACATTCGCGCTGTTGCGGAGATCGCTGGCGTCATGGCGGGCAAGCGCTCCTCAAACTTGATCCCCCTTTGCCACCCGCTGGCGCTCTCGAACTTGACCGTAAGCGTGGCGCCCGAAGACGAAGGCACATGCTTTGTCGTCACCGCCCGCGCGCGCACCACCGGACCGACCGGCGTCGAGATGGAGGCGCTCACTGCCGTGAGTGTTGCATGCCTCACTATCTACGACATGCTCAAAGCGGTCGATCGCGAGATGATCATTGAGGACATAAAGCTGCTCGCCAAGAGCGGCGGCGCCAGCGGCGATTTCGTGCGCCAACCATGATCAGCGTCGCCGAAGCCAGGGAAATTGCGCTCGATCATGTTCGCGTCGGGCCAGCCGAAAAGGTGGCGCTTGCCGACGCGTTGGGGCGCACGCTCGCCGAAACGATAGTGGCGCGGCGCGCCCAGCCGCCCTTCGCGGCCTCCGCCATGGATGGCTACGCGCTCCGCAGCGCCGATACGCCTGGGCGCTTGCGCGTCATCGGCGAAGCCGGCGCAGGACGCGCACTGCGGCGTCCCCTCGCCGCCGGAGAGTGTGCACGCATCTTCACCGGCGCGCCGTTGCCTGCTGGCGCCGATTGCGTGCTCATCCAGGAAGGCGCCGCACGGGAAGGCGATATCGTCGTCGCGCCTAAGGTCGCAACCAGCCGACATGTACGCCGAGTGGGTGTGGATTTTGGCGAAGGCGCGCCATTGCTTGACCCAGGAACGGTTCTGAACGGCGCGTGCCTTGCGATCGCCGCCGCGGCTGGCCAAGCCGAGTTGATGGTCGCACGCCGCCCGATCATCACCACCTTGGCAGGCGGCGACGAGATCGTCGCGCCTGGCTCTGCCCCTGGAGCAGATCAGATCTTCGAGTGCGCGGGTTATGGCGTGGCCGGGATGGCGACAAGTTGGGGTGCAGATGCGCGTGTGTCTCCTCCGTTCAACGACGATCGCGCGCGTATCGCCGCGGCGATGGATGCTGCGCTCGACGCTTCGGATCTCGTTGTGATGATCGGGGGCGCCTCTGTCGGCGATCATGATCACGCACGCGCCGCAATGGAATCTATCGGCGGGCGGCACTTGTTTCGCGCAGTCTCGCTGCGGCCTGGAAAACCCACTTGGTTCGCGATTCGCGGCGACCGCGCGATACTTGGTCTTCCGGGCAATCCGACCTCCGCTCTGGTCTGCGCGCACTTGTTTCTAAGACCTCTGATCGACAAGATGCTTGACCGCGACGCGCCCGCCTCGATCGCGCTTGGGTCCGCCCGCCTTCGCACAGCGCTCGAAGCAAACGGCCCGCGCGAAGCATATTTGCGCGCTTCTTGCGACACCGACGCAAACGGCCAGATCTGGGTCAACGCCGCGCCCAATCAAGATTCGTCGCTGGTTACGGTGTTCAAATCCGCAGATGTTCTGATTGTGCGACGGCCGCACGAGGCCGCCGTCGCCAAAGGCGATGTCGTGAGGGTGTTGCCCTTATAACAATTGCGCGCAACTGCCGCACAGCCAATTGATTTGGGTCAAGCCATGCCGTTGGGGTCGCGCGCATTGTCGGGCCATGGATCCCCGGCTTCTGACTCACGCAGAGCGGCAAGCGCCTCGCTACACCAGCTATCCGAGCGCTCCTTATTTCGACGCGAACGTTGATAGCGATCGCTACACGGCTTGGCTTGGCGACCTCTCCGCCGACGCGGAACTCTCGCTCTATCTGCACGTGCCCTATTGCAGGACGCTTTGCTGGTATTGCGGGTGCAACACCTACGCGGCGCGCCGCGACGAACCGGTCGTGGATTATGTATCGACGTTGCTTCGCGAAATCGATCTCGTCGCCGCGCGCACGCCGGCGCGGCGCGTCGTTGAGATCCATTGGGGCGGCGGGACGCCAAACATCCTTTCGGCGGACCAATTCGCGCGCATTCATCGCCATCTTGGCTTCTGGTTCGACATCGATGCCCCAGCGCGCCACGCGATTGAGATCGATCCCCGACATCTCTCCGTGCATCACGCGGCCGCCTATGCACAGGCCGGGGTCAATCGCGTGTCGCTCGGCGTGCAAGATATCAATGCTCACGTTCAGCGCGCGATCGGCCGAGTTCAACCCTTCGAGATCATTCAAGCATCGGTCGAAACACTGCGCCAAGCCGGCATTGGCGATATCAGCATCGACCTGATGTACGGTTTGCCGGCGCAGAGCGTCGAGGATGTGTTGGCGTCCATACGGGGCGCGGTCAGTTTGCAGCCGCAACGCATCGCACTGTTCGGCTATGCGCACGTGCCTTGGTTCAAAAAGCGCCAGCGGTTGATCGATGAGCAGAAACTACCCGGCGCCGCCGAACGTTTCGATCAAGCTGAGGCCGCCCGCGCCGAGCTTTCATCACTCGGCTACATCGCCATTGGTCTTGATCATTTCGCGTTGCCCGATGACGACCTCGCCGTCGCGTTGCGCCGCGGAGAATTGCACCGCAGCTTTCAAGGCTATGTTACAGGCGGCCAAACAGCGCTGATTGGTTTTGGCCCCTCCGCGATCTCAACCCTGCCACAGGGTTACGCTCAGAATTTCTCCGAACCAGGCGCATGGGCGCATGCAATCACCCTTGAGAAACTGCCGTGCGCGCGCGGTCACGAACTCGACGAAGACGACCGGCGGCGGCGCGCACTCATTGAACAGATCATGTGCGCCTTCCGCGCCGATCTTGCGCCGCTAGGCGGGGCAAAAGCCTGCGCACGCGAGATCGAACGCCTATCCCCGCTCATCGCTGACGGGCTGGTATCGATCGCCGGAGACACAATGATGATGGCGGATAACGCCCATCCCTTCTGCCGTTTGGCGGCGCAGGCATTCGATGCCTACGCGATGACAGCCCCCGCGCGCCATTCAAGAGCAGTGTAGGCGACATGACCACCACAACGGCTGAACGCTATCGCAAATATCAAGGCCCCGCATTGTTCAGCATGGGCTTTCGCCCATTCTTTCTGTCAGCGGCGCTTTGGGCGGCACTCTCCGTACCGATCTGGATCGCCAGCTATCTGGGTTGGCTCCCGTCCGTCACGCGCGATTGGCACGTGCATGAAATGTTGTTCGGCTATCTTGGCGGCGTGATCGCGGGCTTCTTGCTGACGGCAGTGCCGAACTGGACTGGACGCTTGCCGGTCGCAGGCGCCTCGCTCGCCGCGCTCTTCAGTCTCTGGGTGGCTGGGCGCGTTGCGATGCTCGCGGCGCCCGACAGCCTGCTGGCGTCGGGGATCGATGCGGCATTCCTCTTTGCCTTGGCGGCGATCATCGCCCGCGAGGTGATAGCGGGGCGCAATGTCCGTAATCTCCCCGTTTGTGCGCTCGTGCTCATCCTCGCGATCGCCAACCTGCTGACGCATATGCGCCCATTCGATGCCGAACTCGCCTTGCTCGGCGAACGGATCGGGCTTGGCGTCGTTGCGATGCTCGCGGCGCTTATCGGCGGACGCATCATCCCCAGCTTTTCGCGCAATTGGATGGCCAAAAGAGGTTTAAAACCCGAGCCCGCTCCCGCCGACCGCTTCGATGTGGCGGTGTTGCTCGTGACAGCTTTCGCCTTAGGGGCTTGGATCATCGGTCCTACAAGCATCGCGGCTGGCGTCTTGCTGGCGGTCGCGGGCGCTGGCGCGCTGGCGCGCCTCGCGCGATGGCGGGGCTGGACGACGCTTGCGGAACCGCTCGTTGCGATACTGCACGTCGGCTACGCGTGGTTCGGCGCGGCCTTGCTGCTTCTGGCGGGCGCGGTCTTTTTCCCCACATTGATTGCGCCTTCCGCAGGCATTCATGCGCTCACCGCAGGAGGCTTCGGCGTCATGACGCTTGCGGTGATGACGCGCGCGACACGTGGTCATACCGGTCGCCCGCTCACGGCCGATCGCCTCACTCAGGCAATCTACGGTCTCGTCAATCTAGGCGCCGCACTTCGCGTCGCGGCGGCGCTCGTGCCGGGAACGACGCCGCTTGTTCTTCCGCTCGCCGCGATCGCGTGGAGCGGCGGGTTTTGCCTCTTCGTGCACGCTTATGGGCCGCTCTTGCTGCGCACACGACGCGCGGCGGCAGCATGAGCATGGACGCTGACATCATCATTGTCGGTGCAGGCGCCACCGGCGCCTCGATCCGACCAACTGCATTCCGATCTGAGGCGATCTCATGAGAGCCGCACGACACATGATTGAGCATTTGGCGCGAGCGGGCGCCACTGCGTGTTTTGCCAATCCGGGCGCCTCGGAAATCTCTTGAATACCAGCGCCGGTCAGACCGGGGGTGCTGGCGTGGCGCGGACGAGTGGAAGCCTGTCAGGACTATCGCCCCGTCATGGATTCAGTTGTAAGTTGCAGAAGACTCAAACGCCTGACCGCTCAATAGCGGAGAATCCTCTTGGCTGCGAATATCGTGCGCGACCTCAGCGAACAAAAAATGCTTGAGCGGGCGGAGATGCCCAAAATACCGGCGGGCGCGGTCGCATCGCTTGCCGCATTCGTCTTGATCAGCGCGAGCCTACTCAACGCTTCCAGCCGGCTAGATTTTCAAAACCTGCACACGGCGCTCGACACCGGCATGTGCCTGTTATCCGGGGTGTTGGCTCTCTTGTTGTGGGACATGGGTGCCCGGCTCGACCGCCCATTCAAGAAATGGCTCGCCGTCGCATTTGCGGCAACGTTTTTGCTCGAATTCATCCATATCGCCGTCACCATCGAATGGTTCGGATCTCTGGCGCCGATCAGCAACGGTATTCTCAGACCATCAACCTGGCCGCCGGCCGCACTTACGCTGCCGCTCGCCCTGTGCGGTGCACTTTGGATGTTGCATCGAGAGGTTCGTAGTGTCGCCTGGTTCGCGCTTGCGACCGCAGTCGCGGCAGCGGCAGTCTTTATCCTCTACCAAAGTATACCACCCTACTCGCCGGCTGGTTTGCTTGGCGTTACGCGACCCGCACTCGTTCCTGTTTCTATTCTATGGGGTACGATCGCCTGGGCCTGTTGGAAATTGCGCGAGCGCGATCGCGCCTTGCCGACGCTCGGGCTCTTGGCGGCCACGTTCCTGCTCGCCAGCCTGGCAATGCTCTACTCAAGAGCCCCAAGTGACGCCTTCGCGATGGTGGCTCATCTTGGACGGGTCACGGGCTATCTCGCCCTTCTCATCGCGCTCATGCACATGGCCTCGCTGGACATGGTCGAGCGCATCCGCGCTGAAGCTCAACTGGCGCGCCTGAACGAACATTTGGACGCAAGGGTCCTTGAACAAACCGCACTTTTGCGCACGACAAACGACCAGCTCACCGACGAGATCGCCAAACGGCGCAAGAGTCATGAGGCGCTAGCTGAAAGCGAAGAACGCGCGCGCGCCATCATCGAGACTTCTCTTGACGCTGTCATTGGCATGGACCGCGAAGGCCGGATCGTAGACTGGAGCGCCCAAGCGGTGGCGACATTCGGCTGGATGCGCGAGGAGGCGCTTGGACGGCGGCTCGGCGAGTTGATCGTTCCCGAACGCCATCGCGCCCGCCACACGAATGGATTGGCGCGTTATCTCGCCACCAACGAAGCACGCATTCTAAACAGGCGCATCGAGATAAGCGGCCTTCATCGCGACGGCCGTGAATTCCCTATCGAGCTTTCCATCACTGCCATTCGATCAGCTGGCGCGATCGCATTCAGCGGCTTCATTCGCGACATCACTGAGCGGAAGGAAGCTGAAGCCAAGGTGCACGCGCAGCTTGAGCGGATGAGCTTGCTTGACCATATTACTAGAGCCATCGGAGAGCGACAGGATCTAGGCAGCATCTTCCAGGTCGCGGTCAGGAGCATCGAGGATCAGCTGCCCGCCGATTTTGTCTGCCTTGCGCTTTATGATCGCTCAAAAAAGGTTCTGGTTGTCGCGCGCGTCGGCGCAAAAAGCGCACCCCTCGCGGCGACGCTCGCCATGACCGAACAAGGCCTCGTCGAAGTCGATGAAAACGGGCTGTCGCGCTGCATGGCGGGCAAGCTGGTTTATGAACCGGACATCAGCGCGTCCCACTTTCCCTTCCCTCAGCGATTGGCCGGCGGCGGGCTGCGCTCCTTTGTGGCCGCACCGCTTCAGGTCGAGAGCAATGTGCTCGGCGCGCTTATCGTTGCGCGTACGGCGAGTAACGGGTTCGTCAGCGGCGAATGTGAATTTCTACGACAATTAAGTGAGCATGTGGCGTTAGCGGCGACGCAAGCTCAGCTGACCGAGGCTCTGCAGCAAGCCTATGACGAACTTCGCCGCACCCAAGATGCCGTGATGCAGCAGGAGCGGCTGCGGGCGCTTGGCCAAATGGCGAGTGGGATCGCTCATGACATCAACAACGCGCTCTCGCCCATATCCCTCTACACAGAGTCGATTTTGACGATGGATAAGGACCTGAGCGCCGCAAGCCGCGACAAACTCGAGATTGTCCAGCGCGCAATCGATGATGCGGCTCACACCGTCGGGCGCATGAAGAATTTCTATCGCCAGAGCGAAACCGAACTCGATTTGGCGCCGGTCTCGTTTGCCCCCCTCGTGCAGCAGGTGCTCGATCTCACCCAATCGCGTTGGAAGGATATGGCCCAAGAGCGCGGCGTCGATATTGAAATCCGCGTCGCTCTAGCGGATGACCTGCCGCCAATCCTGGGCGTCGAAAGCGAACTCCGCGAAGTTCTTATCAATCTCGTGTTCAACGCCGTCGATGCGCTCCCGACTGGAGGGGTCATCACAATCGGCGGCCGCCATCTTGAGAGAGGCGACCTCGTCCAAATAGAAATTTGCGATAATGGCATTGGCATGGACGAACCAACGCGCCAACGCTGTCTTGAACCCTTCTTTACCACCAAGGGTGAGGCCGGTTCTGGGCTGGGGCTCGCCATGGTCTATGGGACCCTCCAGCGCCACGGCGGAGACCTTGAGATCACGAGCGCTCCGGGCCAGGGCACGACCATGTGCATGACCTTCGCCGCAGCGCATGATCCTGCAACCAAGGCGAAGACAGAAATAGCGGCCGGACCAATTGCACGCATGCGGCTGTTGCTGATTGACGACGACCCCATTCTCTTGCGCACGCTGCGTGACGTGCTGAGCGCTGAGGGGCATGCAATCGTCGTCGCCAGCGAAGGCGCCGCAGGCGTCACGGCGTTCAAGGCTGCGCTCCAGGAAGGGAAAGCTTTTGAAGCGGTCATCACCGACCTTGGCATGCCGAAAATGGATGGGAGGCGGGTCGCGGCTGCGATCAAAGAGATGGCGCCAAAAACGCCTGTGCTGCTTCTCACAGGCTGGGGTGAGCGGCTAATGGCTGAACAAGATGTACCCGCCCACGTCGATGTCGTGTTGAGCAAGCCGCCCAAGCTTCGCGACCTCCGAGCGGCTTTAGCACGCGCAGCTTTGGACGAGGCGAGCGCACGACGCGCGTAAACGAGCGCAAGCCCGTACCCCGGTTGCGGGGAAACAGTCAGTCCCGCGCGGCGTCCGCGTAGCGATTGAGCGCGGACGCGAAGACGACATGCTCACGCGCCCAGCCGGTGAGCCAAAGGCCAAGAAGAAGTTCGGGACCGGCGGCGGCCTGCAAGAAGAGCGGCTGAACTCGACCCGCCGCTAAGCAATCATTCTCTTTCGCACGGCGGCGACGCGCCGCAGAACTCGCTCTGGTCGCGGCGGCGCGGCACTGTCAAAACCAGTGCCTGCCCAGTTCCTTCCCGACCCACCACCCAGGACAGAACTCGTCACTCCTCCACCACCGTCAGAGTCGCCGTTCGAGTCATAATTTGTGCGAAAATTGGTGGCGCGGCTGGCCCTTGATTGGACGGCGCGAAGCACGAGTGGCGTAGGCCCGACAGGGTTCGAACCTGTAACCAGACAGTTATGAGCGGCCGGCTCTAACCATTGAGCTACGGGCCCCCCGATAGCTGCCTGGCGCGCATCTGCTTTGACCCGGTCCCTGTCGTCAAGTGTCGGGTGCTTGATACCGGGGCTCAGGCAGTCAGCGCTCCTGACCAAGCGCACGGCAGCGGCTGCGAGCGCCGTCGGGTGTCGCCTCAACGGGCGTCACCGTCTTGTCGTCTCACAACGCATCAAGATGAGGCCAAAACTCACATAGCGGGGATGCGTCACCGCTTCTTGCGCCAACGCACTTCAGGGTGCGGATGTCGTAAGCCTCGTGCAACAAACAACTTTTCGAACTCAGGATTGCGCTCGATAAGTCGCCTCATTTCAGCGTAGGCAAATGTGCGTGGCTCCGCGCCCACTTTCCTAGCGTGGCCTAGCGTTGCCTGCTGTGGCGCCGAGTATCCCCCTGTTGCCTTCCTAGGCACGCTCGCCACGCTCTTTCTTCCTTGCTGATGCGCGCCGCACTCTGATCCCATGAGCGCTTCGATGAGATTGCATTGATCTGCAGATTGTCCGCGACCGCATGAGCGAGCAATGCGCGCGAGCTCGCGCCTCAACCGGTTGAGTTGAACGATCCGCTCTTCCACAGCAGCTAGATGGCGCCGGGCAGTCGCGCCGACTTCCGCGCCTTGCGGCGGTCGAGTTCGATCATTTGGTCCGCACTTTGGCATCTGGCTCAAGCAGCCGCAGCAATCCCTCCAGCAATTGGACGGGTCTTGGTGGGCAGCCACGAATGTGCAGATCGACCGGCACTACTTTTGAGACAGCGCCCACCACGGCATAGCTCTCGGCGAATAGGCCACCGTCAATGGCACAATCGCCGACCGCGACCACCCATTTGGGCGAAGGCATCACGTCGTAGGTCCGCTCCAGCGCCTCGCGCATGTTCTTGGTCACCGGCCCCGTCACCATCAGCACATCGGCGTGGCGCGGCGACGCGACAAAGCGCAAGCCGAAGCGTTCGAGATCGTAGAAGGCATTGGCGAGTGCATGGATCTCCAATTCGCAGCCATTGCAGGACCCCGCGTCCACGTGGCGAATGGAGAGCGAGCGCCCGAGTTTTTTTCGCGCCGCCTTGTCGAGGCGCTTGGCCAATGCGGCCAACTCGCGATCCTCGAACGCCGGTTTGCGCTCGGTCAACGGCGGCAAGAACAACGAGGGCAAGAGCAGTTTGAGCATCAGAGATCGTGCCCCGAGTAGGAGCAGTTGAAGGATTTGTTGCAGAGCGGAAAGTCGCCGACGATGTTGCCTTCGATCGCCGCTTCCAGAAGCGGCCACTGAAACCAGGACGGATCGCGCAAATGGCAACGCGCGACGCGGCCTTCGTCATCGAGCCGGAGCCAGATCAAAATGTCGCCGCGAAAGCCCTCGACCAGGGCCATGCCCTCGCCTGCGCGCAGCAGCAGCGGCGTGGCGATCGCCCCCGCCGGCAATGTTGCAATCAAGCGTTCGATCAGCGTCATGCTCTCTTCCGCTTCGCGGATGCGGATCAAGATGCGCGCATCAACGTCGCCTTGCTCCAAGATGATCGATTCCGGCGCCACCTCGTCGTAGGCCGGATAGGGAAACGCCGTGCGCGCATCGAAGGCGCGCCCGGAGGCGCGGCCGACGAAGCCGCCTGCGCCGAATTGCTTCGCCAGAACCGGCTTGAGGATTCCGGTCGCCACCGTGCGATCCTGCAATGAAGTAGTTTGGTCGTAGAGTTCTGTGAGGGTGGCGAAACGCCTGCGCCAGTCGCGCACCTGTTTAAGCACCTGGGTCGCGCTCGCAGCGTTCAGATCACACGTGACGCCGCCTGGAATTATGCAGTCGCGCATGAGCCGATGCCCAAAACAGGAATCCGCCGCGCGTAGCACGCGCTCGCGCAAGACGGCGCAGTGAGCATGCATGAGCGAGAACGCGGCGTCGTTGCAGATGGCGCCGATGTCGCCGAAATGATTGGCCAGCCGCTCAAGCTCAGCCATCAAACCGCGCAAATAGTGCGCCCGCGGCGGCGCATCGGTTCCGAGTGCTGCTTCCGCCGCGCGCGCGAAGGCAAATGCATAAGCCACGGTGCTGTCGCCCGAGGTGCGCCCCGCCAGTTTCGCGGCGCGCGTCAAGTCGGCGCCTTGCATCAAGCCCTCGATGCCTTTGTGCACGTAGCCCAGCCGCTCTTCGAGCCGCACGATGGTCTCGCCATTGGCGGTGAAGCGGAAATGCCCGGGTTCGATGATCCCTGCATGGACCGGACCAACCGGAATCTGGTGTAGGCTCTCGCCTTCTACCGGCAGAAACGGATAGGGCATGGTTTCTGTCGCGGCGGAAGCGCGCCCCAGCGGCGCACGCACGCCCCAGCGCCCGTGATCGAGCCATGGCCGCGTGTCGGGCAAGCCTGTGGCTTCAAGGCCAAACAAGTCCTGAATAGCGCGTTCAAGTCTGATCGCGGGCGGATGCAGCGCACCGATCGAAGCAAAGCGTCCTTCGGGGCAATCGAGCGTGAGCACTGCGATGGCGCGTGCGGCTTCGTCGAGCAGCGCCAAATGCACGCGATCGATTTCACCCCAGAGGCCGAGCAAGGTGAGGTCGCCAGCCGCCAGCGCTTCGCCGGCTTTGCCCCAGCTGTCCTGATCGACGCTCACGCGCGGCCATGGCCGATGATCGCTCACCGGCGCCGAAGCTGCGATTAAGTCGGAGAGCGTTGCCATGCTCGTCAACCCAACAAAGCCGCGACGTGCTGAAACCACGCCACCACCACGGCCGGTAGGAAAATGCCCGCGGCGAACACCAGGGCAAGATGTGCAAACATCGGCAGGTAGGAGGCCTTCACCGGCGCGCGGCTGCCAACCGGCTCGCCAAACGCGATGCCGTGCAGCCGCAGCATGAGCGCGCCGAACGCGATCAGAAGACCAAGCGTCAGTGGAATCGCCAATAATGGCGCGCGCGCGAAGGTCGAGCTCACGATGAGAAACTCGCTCATGAAAATTCCGGAAGGCGGCATGCCGACGATAGCGACGACGCCAGCGATCAGCGTCCAGCCGAGCAATGGATGAGTTTCAGTGAGACCGCGAATATCGGCGATGTTCTGCGTGCCTTTCACCTGGGCGATGTGACCGACGGAATGGAAGATCGCCGACTTGGTGAGGCTGTGCATGGTCATGTGCAAGAGCCCGGCGAAGTTTGCGAGCGGTCCTCCCATGCCGAAGGCGAAGGTGATGATGCCCATGTGTTCGATCGACGAATAGGCGAACAGGCGTTTGATGTCGCGCCGACGGTAAAGCATGAACGCGGCGAACACGAGCGAGATGAGCCCGAGAATGACCATGAGCGGTCCCGGCGCGATGGCGTGCGTATTCGCGGCCATCAGCAATTTGAAACGCAGCACCGCATAAAGCGCGACATTCAGCAAAAGGCCGGAGAGCACCGCGGAGATCGGCGTCGGACCTTCGGCATGCGCGTCCGGCAACCAGGCGTGCAGCGGCGCCAGGCCAACCTTGGTGCCATAGCCCAGAAGCAAGAACACGAACGCGACATTGAGCAAGGCCGGATCGAAAGCGTGCACATGGGTCATCAGCACCGTCCACACCATGCCGTCGAGGCCTTCGCCGACCACAGGGCGCGCGGCCATGTAAACGAGAATGGTGCCGAACAAGGCGAGCGCGATGCCGACACTGCCCAGAATGAAGTACTTCCAAGCCGCTTCGATTGCTTCGGCGGTGCGATAAATGCCCACCATCACCACCGTCGTCAGCGTAGCCAACTCGATCGCCACCCACATCAAGCCGATACTGTTGGCGATGAGTGCGAGATTCATCCCGAACATCATCACCTGATAGATGGCGTGATAGAATCTGAGATTGGCCGGCGTCAGGCGCCCAGTCTCTAGTTCGTGGCCGATATAGCTGGCGCTGAACACGCTGGTGGTGAAGCCGACGAAGGCGTTGAGCGCAATGAAAACGATGTTGAGATCGTCAACCAGAAAATAAGCGCCGACGCGTTTGCCGACCATGAACAGAGAAAGCGCCGCCAACAGCGTGCCCAGGCTGGCGAGAACATTGAACCAGGCCGAGAGCCGGTAGTTTGGAATGAGTGCCAACAACAGCGCCGCCCCAGCGGGGATCGCCAGAAGCGCAACCAGCGGATCGAAAGGTGGCGCGCTCACAGCCGATCCCCACGGAAGCGATCGAGCGCATGCACATCGACGGTGTCGAAGCGTTCGCGAATACGGAAGAGGAAGATGCCGATGACAATGAAGGCGATCAGCACCGAGAACGCCACGCTGATTTCGACCACCAGCGGCATGCCTTTGGCCCCGGTCGCGGCGAGGATGAGCCCGTTCTCAAGCGACATGAAGCCCACCACTTGGCTCACCGCATTGCGCCGCGTGACCATGATCAAGAGACCCAGCAGCACCACGGCCAGCGCAAAAGCGAGGTCCTCGCGTGCCAGCGGGTCAGCGCCGGTGGTCACACGCAGCATCACCATCATGGAGAGGGCCACCAGGCCCATGCCGGCGAGCATGGTGGGCGCGATGCCCACAACAGTCTCGATCTCGCGATGGATGCCCAAGCGCCGGATCATCTGGTGCAGCGCCAATGGAATAATCGCTGCCTTGAAGCCGAGCGCGATCAGAGCCGTGATGTAGAGATGCGGCGCGTCCTGGATGTAGGCCTGCCACGCCACCGAAAGCGACAACACGATAGCGTGCAATGCGAAGATGTTGATGAGGGCGTGGAGACGATCCTGATAGAGCATCATGAAGCTCGCCAGCACTAGGCCGCCGGCGAACAGATGCGCGATGTCGAAGTAATAGCCGTGCATCACATGCCCGCCGACACAAAGCGCAGCAGCGTGGCCAGGAACCCGAGCATCAGCGCCGCGCCGATGAAGTCTGGCGCGCGGAACACGCGCAATTTTGCGACCGTGGTCTCGAACACGGCGAGCGCGAAGCCGCCGAACAGAAGCTTGGCCACATAGGCCGCCGCGCCGACCAAGAGCGCGTCGCGTCCGTCTGCGGCAGGCGCAATGCCCCACGGCGCAAACAGGCAGGCGATCAAAGAGAGGTAAAGCACGAGCTTCAGCGACGCGGCGAGTTCGATGAGCGCCAAGTGCCGGCCGGAATATTCGAGCACCTTGGCCTCGTGCACCATGGTGAGTTCCAGATGCGTGGCTGGATTGTCGATCGGCATGCGCGCGTTTTCCGCGAGCGCCACCATGATCAACGCCACCAGCGCCAAGGCGAGCGAAACACGCAAGCCCACGGCGGACGAAAGCATGTATTCGGCGATCACCGAGAGCTGCGTCGATCCCGCAATCAGGGCGACCGTGAAAACGATCATGATCAAAGCGGGCTCGGCCAAGGCCGCGATCATGACTTCGCGGCTTGAGCCGATGCCGCCGAAGCTGGTGCCGATATCCATGCCCGCGAGGGCCAAGAAGAAACGCGCGCTGCCCACAAGCGCCACGATGGCGATGAAGTCGGCCGACCAGCTGAACATGAGGCCCGACGCGAACGTCGGCACCAATGCCGCCGCGATCCAGGTCAGCGAGAAGATCAAATACGGCGCGGCGCGAAACAGCCAGGATGCATTCTGCGCTAAGGTCGCTTCCTTGCGCATCAGCCGCGCGAGATCGCGATAAACCTGAAGCAGCGGCGGACCGCGCCGGCGCAACAGGCGCGCCTTCACCACCCGAGCGAAGCCTGTCAGCAAGGGCGCGAGCAGCAGCACCAGCAGCATCTGCGCGCCTTGCACCAGAAGGGCCTGGAGCATCACGGCCATAGCGCCAGCACCAGGAGCAAGATGACCAGCGAAGCGAAGACGAAGCTGAGATAGCGTCGGATCGTGAGGAATTGCAGATAATTGAGCTTGTCGGCGATGAAGTTGACCACGCCTGCTATGGGCGCGAACACCCCATCCCAGACACGGTCGCTGAGCGCCAGCCGGAAGCGGGAGGGCGTCACCGCGCCGGGCGGGCTCATGTCCACCACTTCGCGCGCGCCGAACACAAAGCCGTCGAACACGCGCCGGATCGGCTGAGCGAGGCTACCAGCGCTATATTGCGTTGCGGGGCTCGGATCAGGAAAGCCGCAATCCCAGGCCGGCGTGCGGCGAAGCGCGCGCGACGCCAGCGCATGAATGGCCATCACGGTGATCAGCATCGAACTGACGATGAAGCCGAACACCAGGAGCCCGTTATAGGACGAGCGGCTCTCCGCGATCGGAACGATGGAGAGCCAAGGTATCGTGGCTTGCCCGTGCATGTGCGCGCCGACAGCAAATTGTGTGACCGGGGCAAGGCCGTCGATGACAAACCCCGGCAACACGCCGACGACGAGACAGAGCGTCGCCAGTGCCAGCATCGCCGTACGGGACCAGAAATCCGTTTCGGTCGCATTGGCGGCTTGCGCCGAACGCGGCCGGCTAAGGAAGACAATCCCGAACGCGCGCACGAAGCAGGCCCCGGCCAAAGCCGCGGAAAGTGCCAGCAAGGCGCCGACGCCGGGCACAAGAATTTTCAGCGGCCATTGGGTCAATTGCGGACTGACCAGGATGGCCTGCAGCGTCAGCCATTCAGAAGCAAAGCCATTGAAGGGCGGCAGGGCGGAGATAGCGACGCTGCCGGCAAGAAACGCCACCGCAGTGATCGGCATCGCCCGGATCAAGCCACCGAGCTTGTCCATGTCGCGCTCGCCGGTGGCGTTCAAAACAGCGCCGGAGCCGAAAAAGAGCAGGCTCTTGAACAGCGAATGATTGAAGGCGTGAAACAGCGCCGCGGTGAAGGCGAGCGCCGCCGCGGCCTCAAGATGATTGGCCTCGAACGCCAAAGCCAGGCCGAGGCCAACGAACACGAAACCGATGTTCTCGATCGTGCTGTAGGCGAGCACGCGCTTTAAATCGGTTTCGATCAACGCAAACAGCACGCCGAGCACGGCGGTCAAACCACCGGCGAGCAGAACGACCAGACCCAGCCACCATTGTGGCGCGCCGATGAGATCGAAGACGATGCGGATGAAGCCGTAGACAGCTACTTTGGTCATGACCCCGCTCATCAACGCCGAGACGTGACTTGGTGCGGCCGGATGCGCCAAGGGCAGCCAGACGTGCATCGGCGCAAGGCCTGCCTTCGACCCCGCCCCGACTAAGGCCAGCGCCAGCACGAAGGCGCCGATCAGCGGCGTTGGCGCCGCCACGCGGATGGCATCGAAATTGTAAGCGCCAGCCGGCCCCGCGAGCAGACCAAAACATAAGAGCAGCGCGATCGTGCCGACGCTTGCCATCAGGATGTAGATGTAGCCAGCGCGCGCATTTCCCGGTTCGCGGTGATGGGCCAACACCAGCGCCCACGAACTGAGCGACATGAATTCCCAGGAAACCAGGAAACTGAAGGCGTCTGCGGCCAGCACGACCAGATTCATCGCGGCGAGAAACACCGGGAAGAACGGCAGGACCCGCCCTTGTGCGCTTTCGTGTCGGCCATACCCTACCGCAAACACGCATGTGGCCGTCGCCGCCAGATTGACGATGATCAGGAATACGGCGCTCAGCGCGTCGAGCCGGAAATGGGCGCCTAGCCAGGGCAAGCCCAGTGGAAGCACCAGCGCTTCGGACGCATCGCTGCGCAAGAGATGGGTGGCGCCGGAAACCAGCAGCGTTGTGCAGGCCGCGGCGCTTGCGAGATAGATCAGCGCGCCAAATGCTCGGACACGAAGTGTGACCAACGCGACGATGCAGAGACCAAACAGCGCGGCGACGCAGGTGAGGCCGGCCGCGAGAGGCCCGACACTGGCGATCATCTTTCCAGCACAGTGGGATCCGAAGCTTGGAATTCACGTGACTTGAAGTCG
>JADMIO011184570.1_pt1 | contig 138826 bp, 100 predicted proteins | sample 8958161 | NCBI WGS metagenome assembly JADMIO01 (sample SAMN16585339, study PRJNA669376) | soil metagenome | isolation source: Crop rotation soil | place: USA: Cullars Rotation, Alabama | collected 2011
GCCGCGACTTCAAGTCACGTGAATTCCAAGCTTCGGATCCCACTGTGCTGGAAAGCGGTTTGGGGTCAGGGCACGAGCACGACCTTGCCAATATTTTTTCGCGATTCCATGTAGGTGTGCGCGTCGCCGATCTGATCGAAGGCAAAGGTGCGATCGACGTGCGGTCTAACCCAGCCGTCAGCCACGCCCTGCATGATCTCGCTCATCCAGGCGGCGACTTTTTCACCCTCACCCCACATGTGACCAAGATTCAAACCGAAGATGCCTTTGTTGCGATTCATCAGTCCTATCGGATTGAAGCGCGGCATCGTCAGAATTACTTTCAGCGCGCGAAGTTTTCCTGAAATTCCTGTTGCTGAAGCTGCGGATATTCCAAAGACGCCCATGCGCCCCGTGGCGCGCAAAGCGCTAAAGCTCTTTTTCCAATTCGGGCCGCCAAGCGGATCAATGATCAACTCCACGCCTCGACCGTCGGTCAAAGACATGAGCACCGGCAACCAATCCTGATTGCGGTAATCGATTGGATGATCCAGGCCACGCGCGCGCAGGAATTCATGCTTGCCGCCGCTGGCTGTGCCGAAGGTCTTCGCGCCGATGTGCCTGGCAATTTCGAGTGCAGCCAAACCAACGCCGCCACCGGCATTGTGAATCAGCACGGCTTCGTCTTTTTGCAGGCCGCCCATGGTGACGAGCAACGCCCAGGCGGTGAGATAGTTAACTGGAATGGCCGCGGCTTCTTCAAAGCTGAGATTGTCAGGTTTTTCAAATAGCTGAGACGCCGAAACGTTGATAAGTTCAGCCTGGCCACCGAAGCGCGTCAGCGCGATTACCGCCTTGCCAATCAAGCTTTGATCGACATTTTCACCGGCAGCTTCCACCGTTCCGGAAACTTCATAGCCCATCACGCAAGGTTTTGCTGGTCCATCGGGGTACAGGCCCTGGCGAGCGAGAATGTCGGCGAAGTTCAAGCCGGCAGCCTTGACGCGGATGAGAACCTGGCCGGGCTTTGGTTGCGGATCGGGACGTTCCTGGACTTTCATCACGCGAACGTCGCCTGAGGCAGTGGTAACGATGGCTCTCATGGTGTGTAACGCAAACTGTTAGTTTGCGCGTGTTCAGATCAAATCTATTGTTTGGACGATTGGACGCAAATTAACAATTTGCGTTACCAGAAAAGAACGGGCGCAGGATGATGAGTCCTGCGCCCAAGGCCTTTTCGCGCGAACGCCCCTGCGTCACGCACTTTCAGCTTTCGTCTGCTTGTTGGGTTGCGGCACCAGGCGCAGATAAGGCTTCACAGTCTTCCAGCCGCCGGGAAATTTTTCTTTCGCGGCCTCATCGTTAAGCGCCGGCACGATGATCACGTCCTCGCCCTCTTTCCAATTCGCCGGCGTGGCGACGCTGTAGTTCGCCGTCAATTGGATCGAATCAATCACGCGCAGGATCTCATCGAAATTCCGGCCGGTGGCCATTGGATAGACGATCATCAATTTGATCTTTTTGTCCGGGCCAATCACGAACACATTTCGCACCGTCATATTGTCCGCCGCCGTTCGGCCTTCTGACGTGCCGCCGGTCGCGGCCGGGAGCATGTCATAAAGTTTTGCGACTGCCAGGTCGGTGTCGCCAATCATCGGGTAATTTGGCGCGTGCCCGGTTGCATCTTTAATGTCATCTGACCAGCGACTGTGGTTATCAACCGGGTCAACACTCAAGCCGATGACTTTAACGTTGCGCTTGTCGAATTCAGGTTTGATGCTGGCTACATAGCCGAGTTCAGTCGTGCACACCGGTGTGAAATCTTTCGGGTGCGAAAACAGAATGCCCCAACTGGCGCCGAGCCACTGGTGAAAGTCGATCGTTCCTTCGGTCGTCTCGGCCGTGAAGTTCGGCGCGGTGTCTCCTAAACGTAATGCCATGATGAAACTCCTTTTTGAAGATGGAATCGAAACATCGCTCGCGCGACGTCAGGACCAGAATGTTTGATTGATTTCTGTGCGGAGGATTCTCAGACTAAACGAGGGCCAAGTCAAGGACAGTAAATTAGACCGCGACCACGGCGATCTTGTTTTTGTTCGCCAGGGCAATCATCTGTTCGCGGTCGAACAGCAGGGTCTTCTGGGCGGTGAGACAAAGACAAGTGGCGCGGGCAGTAATCATCGCTTCAATGGTGGGCACGCCGACCACCGGAACGTCAAAGCGCATATCCTGATCCGGCTTGGCGATTTTTACGACGGTGAGCCTTCCGCGAACCAGTTCACCGGCGCGACGGATGACGGCGTCGGTTCCCTCCATGGCTTCGACGGCCACGCAGGCGCGGTCGCGCACCACGATCGTCTGTCCCAGATCGAGCCGCGCGATTTCATTGGCGACGCCTAAGCCATATTCAATGTCGCTGCGCTCGCGATCGTCCGGTGAGCGTCGCGTCAAGGTGCCGACGACGGGAAGTTGGTCCTTGAGGAAATGAGTCGAGTCGATTAATTCAATTCCTTCGCTGGCGAGTTCGCTGGCGACCGCGCCGATCAGCGCATCTGTGTTTCTCTTTGGCAGACGGAGGAGCATCTTCAGCATCCGCACATCGGGAATTGCATTGCTGAATATCTGAACGTGCTTGACCTGGCCCGCCATGATCGCCTGGTCGACACCTTCGTTCTTGAAGAACTTCAACATCTTGCCGAGCTGGCCAAGACCGACCCAGGTTAATCGGTCAGCGATCTTTTCGATGGCCGGATCGGTCTCTTCGCGAATGGCGGCGACCGCGACTTCAGCGCCGGCGCGGTGGGCGCCTTCGATAACGAGAAACGGAAATTGTCCGTTGCCGGCGATGAGACCGAGTTTCATAAAAAAGATTTACCACAGAGGACACAGAGAAAACGAAGAAACGAGCAGCAGATGAACGCGGATTTCGCAGACGGGAAAAGCACAATCCACCTTCCACATTTTGTTTCCTCTGGGTCCTCTGTGGTGGAAATTACTTCACCACGCCGCGCGGCGATGATTCGACAAAGCTCACGACTTCATCGACTTCGGGCACGTTTTGAATTTCCGCGCGAATTCTTTCCAGGGCCTGCGAAGTATTCAACTTCGCGGATAAAAGCAAATGATATGCATGATGCAGCGCTGCGATCGTCTCTTTCGAATAGCCTCGCCGCCGCACGCCGACCTTGTTAAGGCCATAACATTTCGCATGATTGCCGACGGTGAGCGCGAAAGGCAAAGCGTCCTTGACGACCACCGAATAGCCGCCGATGTAGGCTTCTCGGCCCACGCGACAGAACTGATGCACGCCGGAATACGCGCCGATGTTGGCGCCATCGTAAACCGTGACGTGACCGGCGAGCGTGGCCGCGTTGGCCATGATGACGTGATTGCCAATCAGACAATCGTGGGCGACGTGGGCCTGGGCCATCAGGAAGCAGTCATCGCCAATCCGGGTAAGGCCGCCGCCGCCGCCAGTCCCGCGGTGAATCGTGACAAATTCACGAATGCGCGTGCGGCTGCCCACGGAGGTTTCCGTTTCTTCGCCGGCGAATTTCAAATCCTGCGGCGGCAATCCTATGGACACGAACGGATAAATGTGCGCCTCGTCACCGATGCGCGTGCGCCCGTCAATGACGCAATGCGAGTCGATGAGGACACCCTGGCCGAGGACCACGTCATCGCCGATGATGGTGTACGGTCCGATCCGGCAGCCGGGCCCAATCTGCGCTTTCGGACTGACGACTGCGGATGGATGAATCTGGATTGAGCTGTTTTCGATTGATGCTGCGCTCATCATGACGACTTGGGACGATCGGCGATGATGCTCATCAGCTCTGCGTCGGCGCAAAGTTGACCGTCCACTTTGGCTTCACCGCGCATGCGCTGAATCCGGGGGCCAAATCGCAGGGCCGTTACTTCCAGCACCAGACTATCGCCGGGCACGACTGGCCGGCGGAAACGCGCTTCTTTGATGCCGGTGAACAGCACCAGCTTCTGATCGCGATCCTCGATTTCCCGCAGGGCCAGGATCGCCCCGCATTGGGCCAGGGCTTCGATCACCAGCACGCCGGGCATTACCGGGGCGCCGGGAAAGTGGCCTTCAAAGAATGATTCGTTAGCGCTGACCTGTTTGATGCCCACGATTCGCTCGAGGGGTTTTAGTTCGATGATGCGATCGACGAGCAGGAAGGGAAAACGATGAGGCAGTAGTCGCTTAATGCCTTCAGAGTCGAGGACTGTTTCCATAGTTATTTCAGAACCGGGAGCGAGCACGACCGGGCAGCGCTAACGATGATGACCACGCGGCCCTGATCCCGCCCGAACCACTAACCCTAAGGTTTCGCCGTACTGGCAGCCGTGGCCGGATTCTTGGCGTTGTATTCGGCGATGAATACCCTTGTGATGTCGAGCGTCTCTGCGGCGTAAATCACACCGGGGACCTGACTGCCGTCGATAACCAAAGTGATGCCGTGCGCCTTGGCGAAAGCGTCGAGCGCCTTGCCGACGTCTTCCTGCAAAGGCGTTAGAAGGGTCGTCCGGCGCTGCTGGTAAAGAGCCTGCGTGTCTTCCAGTTTGCGCTGCGAATCTTTCTTCAGTTGCTCGACCTGATTCAACTTTGCCTGGACTGACTTGGGATCGACCGGGGCCACGGAGCTCTGCAACTTCGCGACTTCGTCCTGGAGCGCCTGGATCTGTTTCGCCGCGGCATCAAGTTCATCCTGCGGTTTCTTGAATTCTGTGTTCAGCTGGTTTTGGATGACCGTGAACTTCGCAATGCCCTGCTTCGAATCCTGGAAGGCTTCCGAAAAGATCACCGCGATCTTACCAACGGGGATACTGCCGGTCTGCGCCGCAGCCTGCTGAGCGCAAACGGTGGCGAGCATTAAAACCAGGGGAAGGAAAAAAATCTTCTTGCTAATCATTTCAACTACTCCTCCAGCTCGTCAGGCAAAGACGCCGCAGGCTTTGGCGTTATGGCCTGCGGCAAACCCTGACAATCTGGTTTCAGTCTATGGCTGAGGCGTCAGTGACGCGGTCGCCGGGTTCTTGCTGTTAAATTCGGTGATGAAGGCTTTGGTGATATCGAGCGAGCCGTCGGCGCTGACAATGCCCTGCACCTTGGTGACATCAAGAATCAATGTGATGCCATGGGCCTTGGCAAAAGCGTCGAGGGCTTTGCCGATATCGTCATAGATGGGTCCGAGCAGAGCCTGCATGCGCTGCTGATAGGCTGCCTGAGCATCTTCAGTCTTGCGCTTGATGTCGCGGGTTTTGGTTTCGATTGCGTCCTGCTGCTGGGCGCTGACTTTAGGATCCTGGACCGGCGCAGCCTTCTGCAAGTCGGCGGTCAACTTATCGACCTGGGCCTGCAAATTCTGAATCTCGGTGCGGCGCGGCTGAAATTCGCTTTCCAGCTTTTTGGCCGCAGCGATCAGACGCACGATGCCGGCCTTCTCGTCCAAAAAGGCGTCGGTATCGACGAGGGCAACTTTTGCGTCCGGAACGTTGCCGGTGGTCGAACCGGTGGTCGCCGGCGCAGAGGAAATCGGACCCGGCTTGGCCGGAGTCGGCGTGGTCGCCGGCTTTGGTTGCGCGGCGACGGTGGCAGCGCTGATTGCCGCGAAGAAAGCGATAGCGGCTATCGCACGAATGATTTTCATTTTGATTACTTGAAACTCCTTAACGATTCTAATCGAACGGCGGCGTGATGTAACTCCCTTAGTTGTTCAGGCTGCCGGATTGGTTTGCTTGTTGCGGGTCTCAGAACCGCGAGCGGTAGGCGGCTCTCACCTCGGAACAATAAAGCCGCTCGCCATTGCTCGCGGTTTGATTAACGCTAGAAAGTGCGGCCCACGCTGAAACGGAATACCGTCTTTTTCTCGTCAAAGAAGAAGGGGAATCCGTCGATTACCTGATCCTTGCGAGCGTTCGGATTATAAGCATAAATCAAACGAAAAGGCACGTTCAGAACCGGGACCTGAACGCGCAGCTCGGCGCCGAGACTGCTGCGCAAATCCGAGAAGTTCGCAAACAGGCTTTGATCGAGACGGACTACGGTATTTCGTTGCGCCTCGCCTCTCATAAAGACTTGTTGCATGCCCGGCGGCAGCCCCGTCAAAGGATCCACCGGCCCGACGCGCAGGGCCGTGTCATATTCGGCCCTCGTGATGAGGCGGTTGTCGCGAGCAACAAAGCCAAAGTTGGGTGACAGTGCGAGGTTCGTAAAATTATTACAGGCGGCCAGCGTCGTCAGTGAGACAGCCGCCACTCCGCCCAGTGCCCGCGGGCAGCGAATGAAACCCAGGGTGCCCAGGAATGTATCGTCGCCAAGAAATTGCGTCGAGAACGTCTGCGGCGTTTTTGATCTCAGGTTGAAAGCATTACCGACGTCAGCGAAGAAGGCCCACTGGACCGTGCGCCCCAGAATCGGAATGCGATATTCAAAGTTGCCGAGGAATTGCGTGTCGCCTCCGGTCGCGGTGTAAACGCGTGGCAGGGCGGCGACGTTAGAACCGGCCGCGCCCGTAAAGGTACCGATGGCGGCGAGATTCGATGGCAATCCGGGAACTGTAACCGGTGTGCCGGCAGCGTTGGCGGCGACCACCACATTGCGTGAGCTGATGAAATTATCCAGTGGCGTTACCGGGCTAATCGATCTCACGTTGTAACCGCGGATGGTGAATTCATCGCCCAGGAAGAAGCGTTCGTAAATCGGTACGCCGGCGACGAACGCCAGTGAATTCGCATTCTTGATTTTTTCCGTGGTCGCAAAGCTGCCCACCGTCCCCAGCAGGATGCGGAAGCCGAATACCTGCGGGTATTCCGATTTCTTATTTCTGATCGGATAAAACTGCGTGTATTCCAGCGTCGGTTCATAGGTGCGCACGTCGCCGAACAAACCGGCGAGACCTATCGAGGCCGATATCGATCGTCCGCGCGTCGGATCGATGCTGGCGTTGCGCGTATCGTAAACAAAGCTGCCGGTCACGCGGCTGGTGATGATGTTGGGCTGCGCGTAGATGACCGGAATGAAATTCGTAGTGTTGCCGCTGGCGTTGACCGGCGGGTCTTTTACGTTCGACTCGGAAAGTTGATACGAAAGGCCGACGCGCGAGAACTGTGTGAACGGCCGCTTGCGATAGAACTCTGAAAGCGGCGCGCTGGCGAAAATCGAACCGCCGATTGAATTCCGCGTGAAGAGGTTCTCTTCATTGGTGTTGAAAAAGTCGAAAACCCCTCCGGAAGCGCCGTTAATCGCATTCTGATTTGTCGAAAGGAACGTGCCCTCGCCGAAAAACTTCTGGGAATAAGCAAAGACACTGAAGCCGGCGCTGATGGGGCGATTCCTGATGTACGGTTCGGTGAACGAGAACTGGAATGAACGTTGGCGATTGCCGGCTGCGAGTTGAATAGCCAGAACTTCGCCGCGGCCGAACAGGTTGTTGGTCGAATAGTCGAGCCCAAAGAACGTGCCGCCAATTCCGGAAATGCCGCCGTTGAAGGAAATCTGCTGCCGTCCCTTTTCTTTTACTTTGAGGGTGACATCGACGAGGCCTTCTTCTTCGTTCTGTTTGAAATCGGCGTCCTTCTCGTGGTCAATCGGATCGAAATAACCGAGCTGGTTCAAACGCGTGACTGAAATCTCAAAATAACCCTGGTTGTAAATATCGCCTTCATTGATGAGCACTTCACGACGCAGCACGTTATCACGCGTAAAAGTGTTGCCGGTGAACTCGAGGCGACGCAGGGTGAATTGCTTGCCTTCATCGATGGTGATGACAAAATCCGCGATGCCTTCGTTCGGATTGCCCGGACTGTCTTTGAAAGTCGGCGTGACCTCGGCGGTGTACTGGATAAAGCCCTGATTGCCGTACGCCTTCTTAAGATTTTCGTAGAGGCCTTTGCTCAACGCTTCGCCGTTGGCGACTGCGCCCTTCTGCAGACCGATAAAAGCCTTGATTACATTTTCAGAGAAGATTGAGTTGCCCTCGATCTTCACCTCACCGACGCGAAACAGTTTGCCGTCGGTGATCGGGACCGTCACTTTGAGCGTATCGTCAACCGACGAAAGAAAAGGCAGCGGCAGAATTGGAAATCCAGTGCGCTTCTTGCCCAGGCCTTCAATCTTCGGTTCGCCATGGCGGGCCTGCAGATAGCCCTTCGATTTCATGTACTGATCGACCTGGTGCAGGTCGTAATCGAGCTTTTGCCGATCGAGAATGTCCTGCTCTTTGAACCGGGTCATCAAGCCGGCTTCCTTTACGTACTTCATGTGCTCGCGCAGGGCGCCGCTCTTGAAGACGTGGCTGCCTTCGAATTGAATTTCAGCAACGCGCACGCGGGCGCCTTCGTTGACCACGAACGTGATGGCGCTGGAAGTCTGCGAGACAGCTTCGATTGAGCCGCTGACCACGGCGTTGGGGTGGCCTTTTGCGGCCAGCAATTCTTTTAAGACGCGTTCGGCGTTCTTTAATTTCACCGGATCGAGAATCGATTCCTTCGATACGCCGACCCGCCGTTCGCGGAAGGTCTTGAGCACGTCTGATTCGGTGACGCTCTTCAATCCTTCAAATTGAATATCGCGAATGATTGGCAGTTCTTTAACTTCGAAGATGATCCTGACGCCGCCGCGCGGGCCGTCTTCCTTGGTGACGCGCGTGCCGACTTTGTCAAAAAAGTTCAGCGATATGATTGTTTGCAGGTCGCGATTGACCGAGTCCGGGTTGTAAGGATCTCCGGCCCGGGTCTGAATCCAGTAAAGGATATCTTCTTTGCGCAGACGGCGATTGCCGATGACGTCTACTTCTTCGACCAGCTTTTGCTGCTGAGGCTCCTGGGCGGACACGCGCGCGTGAAAGACAAAAGCAGCGGTGCCGATAATTAATCCAAGTGCGACGAGCAGGACGACGCGATAAGAGTGCATAAGTAACGGTTCCCTCAGACGACGCCGCCCAGGGACCTTTGTGTCAGTTAGCCGCATGTTGCCAGTGCGCTGTTTCGGCAGCGTTCGACGAGATAGTTAGCGGTCGCTCCAACACGTATTTAATTGAAATTAGTTCGTACGATCAGGGAAAAAGTAACACAAACTGCTTCGGATTGCGCGGCCTGGGGAGCACTATGATTCGCCGCAGCCTTTACCCGTTGCCAAATTAACCAATAACAAAGTGGCGCATTATAGCGGGAATATTGAAGGAATGTCCAAATGACGGAAATCAATCACGCCGTTTGGGCAGCAAATGGCAAAAACAACCCGATACCGGGCGAAACAGCCGATGACCGCCATCACTGGGTGACGAGCAGATCGTTGATCCGCTCGTGGCCTTCGTCGTCGATTGAGATAGAGCGGAAGTTCAAATCGACTCCATCGACAAACATCTCTACTAAGGACGCATCGGCGAGCTGGCCCTGGATGAGTGCTTCGGAGAGCGGATCTTCTACGTATTTTTGCAGCGCGCGACGCAATGGGCGGGCGCCATAGGAACGGTCCGAACAGGTCTTCCCGACAATCCATCGTTTGGCTTCGTCATTCAGACGAACGATGAAGCCGTGATTGGACATGGTGGCGTTGATTTGATCGACCTGCAGCTGCAGCACGTCGAGCAATTCTTCATCACCTAATTCATCGAAGACGATGATTTCGTCCAGGCGATTGATAAACTCGGGATTGAAAGTCTGGCGCACGGCGTTCATCACCATCTCTTCCATCTTGGTGCGCGAGACGTCTGACGAACCCTGGAAGCCCATCGCGCCCTTCTTTTGAATGAAGCGGGCCCCGATGTTGGACGTCATGATGATGATGGTGTTCTTGAAATCGACTGTGTTGCCGAGGCCGTCGGTCAGAATGCCGTCTTCAAACACCTGCAGCAGAATATTGAACAGATCCGGGTGGGCCTTTTCGATCTCATCAAATAACAAGACTGAATAAGGCGAGCGCTTGACGCGCTCGGTCAACTGACCACCCTCTTCGTGGCCGACATAGCCCGGAGGCGAGCCGATGAGTTTCGAAACGGCATGCTTCTCCATGAATTCAGACATGTCGAAACGAATCATCGAGCGATTGCTGCCGAAGAGAAACTCTGCCAGGCAGCGTGCGACTTCGGTCTTGCCGACACCGGTCGGTCCCAGGAAGAGAAACGATCCCACCGGACGATGCGGATTTTTGAGGCCGGCCCGTGAACGGCGAATGGCCCGCGCCAGAGCTGAGATTGCCGGCCGCTGCGAAATCACGCGCTTGTGCAATTCGATTTCGATGCGCAGGAGCTTCTTCGATTCTTCCTCTTTCAACGAAACAATCGGAATGCCGGTCCAGCGGGCAATCACTTCTTCGATGTCCGTGCGATTTACTTCGCCCACGACGATTTGATCTTCTTCTTCGTTGTCGTCGTCATCGGCGATGGGCGCCTGGGCCCGGCCATAGGTAGCGCGCTCCCATTCTGATAGCGGGGCCATCAGGGCGTCGAGATTTCCATGTTCGGCCCGCACTCTGAGTTTCACGCGCGCGCCTGCTTCGTCGATCACGTCGATGGCTTTATCCGGCAGGAAACGGTCAGGAATGTAGCGCGTCGATTGCCGCACCGCGGCTTCCAAAGCTTCATCGGTGTACTGCACCTGATGGAAACTCTCGTAACGTTCGCGCACGCCGCCGAGTATTTGAATGGCCTCGTCTTCGGAAGGCGGCGGAACTTTGACTGCCTGGAAGCGGCGTTCGAGGGAACGATCCTTTTCGATCGATTTGCGAAACTCAGCCGGTGTCGTCGCGCCAATGCATTGAATCTCGCCGCGCGAAAGCGCCGGCTTCAGGATATTGGCGGCATCAAGCGACCCTTCGGCGGAACCCGCGCCGACAAGTGTGTGCAACTCGTCGATAAAGACAATGTACTGCGGATTGTCGATCAGCTCGCGCATGATCTGTTTCAAGCGCTCTTCAAATTGGCCGCGATACTTTGTGCCGGCTACGATGAGGCTGATGTCGAGCGAAAGGATGCGTTTGTTTTCAAGGAACGAAGGCACCTCGCCCGCCACGATTCGTTGCGCGAGACCTTCGACGATGGCGGTCTTGCCCACCCCGGGCTCGCCAATCAAAACGGGATTGTTCTTGGTGCGCCGGCAAAGAATCTGAACCACGCGTTCGATCTCGGCGTCGCGGCCGATCAAAGGATCAAGCCGGTCGTTTTGCGCGTCTTCGGTCAGGTCGCGCGAGAACTCGAGCAAATGTGGAATGTCTTTGCGATTACGCGAATCTGCTCCGCTCTGTCGCGCAATCTCGTCGCGCACGGCTGCCAGTCTCAATCCGCGCTCAAACAGAATTTGCGCCGCCATCGAACGCTCTTCCCGCAGCAGGCCTAACAACAGGTGTTCAGTCCCGATGTGACGATGCTGCAGGCGATCTGATTCTTCGTGCGAATAATGAAGAACGCGTTTGGTTTCGGGCGCCAGCGGTAATTCCACTGACGTCGGAATCCGTTCGCGCAACAGCGTGCGGCTTTCGATCTCGCGGCGGATGGCTTCGATAGTGATCTGCGCGCGGGGAAAGAAACGGCCGGTGAGCGTCTTGTCCTCACGCATCAATCCGAGCAGCAAGTGCTCAGGCTCGATGGCAGGCGCGCCAAACTGTGACGCTTCATAACGGGCAAAGAAGATTACGCGGCGGGCTTTTTCAGTGTAGCGTTCGAACATAAATAATTATGATCGCGATCCGAATGACGCTGCGAATTTCGGAAACTCCCGAGTCGCCGCCGCCATTATAGCTCACAGCGCAAGTGGCGCGAAGTTTTGTCTTCACCGGCGTCGGACAGGGGTGTGAAATAAACATCTTGCGCAACGCTTGGGTGATGTCGTTTAATGGAAGCAGGCCGAATGTGCCTGACCATCTCCCAAGCTTGTCCTCGAACCTCGAATAAGCCACCGACTTTGACGTTCATCGATGCGATGTTCGTAAATCTGCGTCCTGGAATCAGGCTCGAACGCCAAGTCAAATAAGTGTGAACCGGCCGCGGAACGAATGAATCAGACCATTAATCACGTCAACAGTCTCTTCGTCAAAGCCATGCCGAATTCACAGCTCACGATCCAGATTATGCCGGTCCCTCAGTCCTTGTACGCTGCCGCACGGCGGTCATCACTCCGCTGATTTTGACAGATCCAGTTCTTTCATCCTGACTGAACCTGTCTCAGGCAGCCGCGGTCACTAGAATCGTTTGGGCCTGTTATTTCAACAGTTAGCGAAATGTCGCCACGGTGGCACGCACCTCGCAATGAGCCCAACGCCCGTGGAGTCTCTCCGCGGTCGGTCTTTCAGAAACAGTTCGCCAATGAGGCGCCAACTCATCTCGGTACGACCTGGCATCAGTGACCCGACAGGCTGATGCGCAAACGCCGAGAAAAAATCGGGCCGGTGGCCGTGATAGTCGCCGGCGATAAACAAGGATGAAGTCAATGAAACGAAAACACGCCCCCTTAACTACTGTCGTAACGACGGTCGCACTGCTGATATCGATGTGCGCGAGCTTGACCTTCAGTCAACGTTCGGCCGCCGCAGTCGAGCCTTTAACAAAAGGCGCCAGCGAATTTCCGGTCTTGAATAAATACGCAAGCGACCTGACCCGGCTAGCCGCCGCCGGCAAGCTGGAAACCAGTCATGAACACGATGCTGACGTGGCACGCGTGATTGCGAGCCTGTCGTCAGCGGCAAAGAATCCCGTCGTCGTTAGCGAATCCGATCTCGATCGCGATGCCATTGCTCGCGCGGTCGCGATCAAAATCGCCTTCGGTGACGTGCCGGAAGCGCTGCGCGACAAGCGCGTTTTTCGCCTGAGTATTGATGCCCTCGCGAAAGGCGCCCGGAGCAGTGACGAGTTCTCAGCGCGGGTCCAGGCCGTTTTCGCGGAAGCCGCAAAGTCTGAAGGACGCGTCATTCTCTTTGTCGATCAGCTGAATCAGTACGCCGGTTCGCGCGCCACGCGAGTCGCGTCAGCCGCGGTCAAGGATGCGATCGAAGTCAATCGCCTGCGCATCATCGGTGGCGCATCACCGCAGGCCTATTCGAGCTACATCGCCTCAGACGATTCAGTGGCGAAGCTTTTCGACTCGATTTCAATCGATCACGTCGACAGCCTGACCACGGCCCGGACCGACAAGCGACGCAGTCCCATCAACGAAGAATTCGAAGGCGAAAAGGTTTCGTCGGACATGCGCGAGTTGATGAACAGCGTGGGGGTCAATGGCCGCGTTAGCGCCATCCTGCAGGTCAATGACGTTAATAGTAAGGCAGTGCGCACGCTGCTCGCGCAAAACGGAGTTCTGCTGAGCGACTCCATGAGCAGCCTCGGCGCAATGAAAGTCGAGCTGCCGGTCAAAGCCGTCGAAGCCCTCATGAAGAGCGGCTCGATGAATTACATCTCACCCGATCGCAGAATGGAATCGTTCGGTCACGTCACGGCAACGACTGGCGCGGATCAAATTCGCAACAACCCGGGCTTGATTGGCGGCCTGCTGGGAGCGAGCGCCATCGATGGCAGTGGCATCGGCATCGCGATTCTCGATTCAGGCGTCGACAGCGCACATGCGGCGTTTCTTAACACGGCTCTGCTGCCGACGACCCGGATCAAATTCAGCAAAGACTTTACCGGTGAAAACAATCCCGGTAACGATCCCTTCGGCCACGGCAGTCACGTCGCGGGTTCTGCCGCTGGTATCAGCACGGCGAGCGGCGATACTTATCTGGGCGTCGCGCCGAACGCCAACATCATCAGCCTGCGCGTTCTGAACAAGACGGGCCAGGGTTCGGTCTCTGCACTCTTGAGCGCGCTCAACTGGATTCTGGCTCCGGCTGATCCGACTAAGCCGGTCAGCTCGACCAATCCACTGAACAAGGACAAATACGGAATTCGCGTGGTGAACATGAGCCTGGGCGCGCCGGCCATCGATTCTTACAAGAACGATCCGATTTGCCGCGCCGCCAGAGCTTTGGTCGATGCGGGTATCGTCGTGGTTGCGGCCGCCGGCAACAACGGAAAAGATGCAAACGGCAACAAGATCTACGGACAGATTCATTCGCCCGGCAACGAGCCGTCCGTGATCACTGTGGGCGCCGCCAATACCTTCGGCACTGATTCGCATGCTGATGATGGCGTGGCCACTTACAGCTCTCGCGGCCCGACTCGCAGCTCGTACACCGACGCGAACGGCGTCAAGCACTACGACAACCTGATCAAGCCAGACCTGATTGCTCCCGGCAACAAACTCATCTTTGCCGAGTCGGACACGGGCAGCAGCGGTGGCGGCGGTGGGACTCCGAATCTTCTGGTGCAGCAGAATCCGCAGCTCGATTCCGGAATCACCGATCGCAACAACAAGCGTCTGATGTATCTCAGCGGCACCTCGATGGCGACGCCGGTCGTAGCTGGCGCAGCCGCCCTGATGCTGCAACTCAATCCAAAGCTGACGCCTAACATGGTGAAGATGGCTTTGATGTATACGGCCGATCCGCTTCCCGGTTGGAACATGCTCGAGCAGGGCAGCGGCGAACTGAACGTCGAAGGCGCGGCCCGCCTGGCAAAGGCGATTCGCACCGACCTTAATTCATCGACGCCGCAGGGCTCGCCGATGCTTAACGGCTCGGCGCCGACGCCGCAGACGACCATTGGCGGCCAGACGTTCACCTGGTCCCAGGGCATCATCCTGAAACACTGGTACGCAACCGGTGCAGCCCTGGAAACGAAGTATCAGACCTATTACGCGCAGGGCGTAGTGCTCGGCGACGGCGTAGTGCTTGGCGACGGCGTCGTGCTCGGTGACGGTGTCGTCCTGGGTGACGGTGTGGTCCTCGGCGACGGCGTCGTCCTCGGTGACAGCATTTTCACGAGCGCCGGCGTGGTCCTCGGTGACGGCACGCTGTTCTGCAGCGGTGTGGTTCTCGGCGACGGCGTGGTGCTCGGCGATAGTGTCGTACTTGGCGACGGCGTCGTGCTCGGCGACGGCGTGGTGCTGGGCGATGGTGTGGTGCTGGGTGATGCCGCCGTACAGGCGATGTCAGCCCGCGCGATGATTAATGGCGATAACGGCCCCGGCATGCAGCCGAAGCAGTAATCGCCCAAACCTGTGATGCGCCGGCCACAAACCGGCGCATCATCATTCTCATTTTTGCTTTCCGCGTTGATCGAACTCAAAAGGAAGAGACATGGCCGTCACAATGATGAGCCAGGACCTGGCAGCGCGAAGCGGATTCGCCGAGCCGTCCCAGCCATCCAATATCACTGAACTGGATCGCAGCGATGAAGCGGAGGTAGTGGAGTTTCTCTCCGCACGACCGCTTCACACTGTTTTCATGATGGGCCTCATCCGCGACAACGGAATGTTGAGCCCGCAGAATCGCGGTTCTTTTTATGGCTCGCGCAACTACTCGGGCCAACTTGAAGCAGTCGCCCTGATCGGGCATGCCACGATGGTCGAAGCGCATACCGAGAATGCGCTGATCAGTTTCGCGCGCGTGGCGCGCAATTGCCGCGGCGCTCATCTCATCCGCGGCGAACAGGAATCGATCAAAGTTTTCTGGACTTACTATGCCGGCGAGGGCACCGAGCCGCGTTCGGTTACCCGCGAGCATTTGTATGAACTGACAGAGCCGGCGCACCCGGTGGAAGAGGTTGAGTTCCGGCCGGCCACGATGCCCGACCTGGAAAAGGTGGTGGCGGTCAATTCCGCAATGGCCCAGGAAGAAGGCGGGAGCAATCCGCTGAAGCGCGATCCCAGTGGTTTTCGCAACCGCACCGCGCGCCGCATCGAGCAAAGCCGCGTCTGGGTGCTGCTCGACGGGAATCGTCTAATCTTCAAGGCTGATATCGTCAGCCAGACACCGTCAGTTACCTATCTCGAAGGCATTTACGTTCATCCGGAAGAGAGACGGAAAGGTCACGCGCTGCGCTGCCTGACGAAACTCTCTTCGCTGCTGCTCAAAGACACCAGGTCGATCTGCCTCACAGTCAACGATCTGAATAAGAACGCTGTCGCGTTGTATGAAAAAGTCGGCTTCAAATTTCACAGCAATTACGAAACCATCTACCTCCGCTAACCAACAGGTCCAATCGTGGAAGCTACAGCCCGCATAACCAATCAAGCCAAAGTACTCGATGCCTACCGCTGGATCATCGTGGCGGCCGGAGCGGCATCGCTGGTCGCCTCGACCATCTTTTTGCCGGCGCCAAAATTTGACTGGAGACTCTTCATCCTGGCGGCCGTCATGATAGGGGTCAGCGCCCGGTTCTCAGTCCAGATTCCCCGCGTCAATACCAACATCACGATTTCCGACACGTTCATCTTTCTCGTCCTGCTGGTTTATGGCGGCGTGGCCGGCATCCTGTTGGCTGCCGTCGAAGGGCTGTTCTCAGGATTGCGCATCAGCAAACGGCCACTGTCAATCGCCTTCAACTCGGCGATGATGGTTTTCTCGACTTCGCTGACAGTGATGGCGGTCCGTCTCTTTTTCGGATCGATTGCTGAACTGCGGTACCACGACGTCTCGCATTTTATCTGTGCGGTGGGCGCGATGGCCCTGATTCAATATTTTGCCAACAGCGGCCTTTGTGCGATTGGGCTGGCAATCAAAACCGGCGAGACCACCTGGCGCACCTGGCAGACGCATTATCTCTGGAGCTCGATTACTTATATCGCCGGCGCCGGACTGGCTGCTTTCGCTTCGAACTCGATCGACAGAATCGGCATTACCGTCGTGTTGGTGGCCGCGCCGGTCCTGGTCATCGTCTACTTCACTTACAACAAATATCTCGATGAAATCCGGGCGACCGCAGCGCAGGCCGAACAGGCTGAACGCGAACGCGCCGAAGCTGAACGGGCACGCGCCGAAGCCGAACGCGAACGCGCTGAGCAAGCTGAGCGGCACGTCGAAGAATTAAACCGGCACATCGCTGAACAGGAACGCATCAGCCAGCAGCTGCAGGAGAGCAAGGACCACTTTCGTCATGCGGCTTTCCATGACGCATTGACCAACCTGCCTAATCGCACCTTGCTGACTGAGAATCTTAAATTCGTCATCGAGCGAGCTAAAAACCAGGAGGACTATCAATTTGCTGTACTCTTTCTTGACCTCGATCGCTTTAAAAACGTCAACGACAGTCTGGGTCATACGATTGGTGATCAATTGCTGATTGCGATGGCCCGGCGTCTGGAAAGCTGCATCCGCGAAGCGGACATCGTGGCGCGTCTGGGCGGCGATGAATTTGCCATCCTGCTTGATGGAATTCCGAACGGCACCGAAGCCACCACCATGGCCCGGCGCATTCAGGAGAAGCTGGCGTCGCCGTTTAATCTCAGTGGGCACGAAGTCTTCACCTCGACCAGCATCGGCATCGCGCTCAGCTCGACCGGTTACGATCATCCTGAGAACATGCTGCGCGACGCCGACACGGCGATGTATCGCGCCAAGGCGCAGGGCAAGGCCTGTTACGAAGTTTTCGATAAGGGCATGCACACGCACGCGGTTTACCTTCTGCAGATGGAGAACGATTTGCGCCGCGCGCTCGACCGCGAAGAGTTCCGCGTTTATTACCAGCCCATCGTTTCGCTGGAGAACGGCAACCTCTCCGGTTTCGAAGCCCTGATTCGTTGGCAGCATCCTGAGCGCGGCTTCGTCAATCCGTCTGATTTCATTCCGCTTGCCGAAGACACTGGTCTCATCATTCCCATTGGTTTGTGGATTCTGCGCAAAGCCTGTCAGCAGCTCTGTCAGTGGCAATGGCAGTCTCCGGGCAATCGCAATCTTTTCATGAGCGTGAATCTTTCGAGCAAGCAGGTTTCGCAACCTGATCTGGTAGCGCAGATTCGCACCGTCCTGGAAGAGACCAACGTTGATGCGAAGCACCTTAAGCTGGAACTGACAGAAAGCGCCGTCATGCAGAACGCCGACATGGCTGCGCGCCTTTTGAAGCGCCTGAAAGCGCTGGGCGTGCAGTTGAGCATCGACGACTTTGGCACCGGCTATTCATCGCTCGGTTATTTGCACAAATTCCCGGTTAATACCTTGAAGATCGATCGCTCGTTCATCGGCCGGATCGGTGAAGACGCGGAGAACATCGAGATCGTTCGCACCATCGTCTCGCTGGCTGAAAACATGGGCATGGACGTGGTTGCCGAAGGCGTCGAGACGCTCAGTCAATTAACGCAACTGCGCAGGTTGAATTGTCAGTACGGCCAGGGCTATCTGTTCTCGCGCCCGGTTGATGCTGAATCAGTCAGCGCCTGGATTACCAAGAAGCCGCATTGGCAAGGCGACCTCTTCCCGACGTTGATGAATGAACAATACGTGCCGGCGAAACCGGCGAATGTGGTGAAAATGATTACGGCGTAGTCTGAAGTTGATGCGATAACCAAACAGCCGAAGGCTCATGTGAGCCCGCGAGTGGTGTCAGTAACGGGAGCGGGAGCGACCGGATCAATTGACCCAAAGTGAGTTAGTTGTTCAGTCCAGGTTCCGAAGTAGCGGCTGACCCGGTCGCTACCGCTCCCGGTTCTGACACTTGTTCTCTGAAAAGCGGCGTCAAGCCGGCACTCCCAAATCATCCTGAATTAAAACACTTCTTTACTTCTTCCGGCCGGTTCTCAGGTAAAAGTTTCTCCAGATGGGGATGATCAGTCGCTGAAGGATCTTCGAGCGGCCTAATCTCATAAATCGTCGGCGCGATTTGCTTGAAACGAAAGCGCGGTTCGACGGCCGCGAGTTCGCGCACCTCAATCAAATGCCACTCGCACGGCAACCACCAGCGCGGATCGGCATCGAGAAAGACTCGCCGCCCGGTTTTCAGGTGTTCATCGATCTTTGATTCGAGTTGGCCGGCGGGCCACCCGGCGCCGACGCCGATCCAGTCCCATTCACCCAGGCCAATTCCACGCCAATACTGAACCGCGACGGTCTGCGCTCCGGCAATCACGACTGCGTCGCGTGGAATTAACTTCAAACGCGCATCGTAGGTCTTGGCTTGCGCCAATCGATTGAAGTATTCGTTGCCTGCCGGCGGGACCAGCAGAATCATCAAGGCGCCGATGAACGCGACGCCGGCGAGTGCGCTCACAAAGCCGCGACGCTCACTTGCGTAGCGGCGCGCTTGAATCCGCGTATAGAAATCTCCGGCGAGCGGCGCCATCGCCGGTAATCCCGTCAGGAAGTATCGCCAGTTGATCGTGGTGCTGTAATTAAAGAAGAGCATCACCGTGGCGAACATGCCGACCAACGCCGCCAGCAGCGAAAGGGTGAAGCCGCGTTGGCGCCATTCCCGCCACGCGGCGAAGGGCAGAGCAACGGTGATGAGCGGCGCGCACATGAAGAAATAGATCAGAAACGGCTTGAGGCTGGCCGCCGAAATCGGATGGCGCTGTGCTTCATCCTGCATAGACGAAAGCCACGTGTGCCAATCGAGACGAAAGACCGGCGACGACGCGTACCAAATCACAAACGGCCCGAGCGCGACGAACATGAAAACCGCGAGCGATGCGGCGACTGTCAGAAGCCCGACCGTCAGGGAGGGCAGTTTGCGGATACGGCCCTCGCTGCCGGCAAGAGCGCCAAACTTTGATTTGTATCCGGCCACGAACGGGGCAAATACCAGCCAGGCCGCATAGAGTCCGACGGTCTCTCGCAGATTCACGCCGAGGCCCAGCAACGCCGCGCCGGCCAGAACCAGAATCAAACGTCTTTGTTGAATTCCACGCAGGTGAACGGTCAAAGCGATCGCGGTGAAGAGCACCGAAGGAATTTCGGTCATCACTTGTCCGCCGTAAATCACAAGAATCGGCGAGCAGGCAATCATCAATGATGCCAGCGTCGCTGAGCGAGCAGAGCCGTTGAGATCGCGAGCCAGGACCCAGCAGGCAATGACTGCCAGCGGCGTTTCAATCACCACGGTGAATTTGAATAAAAGGTACGCGTGCTCGGGGCGAAGGCCGGCGACGAGGTGCGCGCCCTGGTAGAGCGCGAAGTTGAAAAGCGTGAACAGCGAGCGACCCAGGGCCATTGAAGACGGCCGCGCGTGCAGCGAAAAGATGGTGTAATCGAGCGCGTCCCAGTCGCCGATGAAGGGATTGAGATAGATGAGCGTGAGAACGAGAGCAACTAGTGCGGGCGGCAGCCAGAACTGATAGAGGCGCAGGGTCTGAAATTTCAAATTCTCATTTTTCAATTTGCAATGCCTTAGGCTTTGGCCGCGCCACCATCTTCAATTTATTTCCGCGGTCGCTGTATTCGACTTCATCCATGATGTTGTAAATCAAAAGCACGCCGCGGCCACTCGTCTTAAAAAGATTTGCCGGGTCGCACGGATCGGGTATCTCGCGCACGTCGAAACCGTCGCCTTCATCTTCCACCGTAAAGATGGCCTCGCCCGCAGACAACTCAGCGGTGACGCGCAGAAGCTTTTCCGGATCGTGATGATTGCCGTGCTTTACCGCATTCACAAAGGCCTCATCGAGCGCGATGTAGAGATTTGATTGCTCAACTTCGATCATGCCCAGCCTGGCCACCCGATCGAGCAGGTATTCGAGTACCGCATTCATCAGCGTGAGGTCGCTCGGCAACTCGAGGTCAATCTTCTCGCGCACGCGACTGAAGTCCTGGCCCTGGTCGATGCAGCGCAGTTTGAATGACAGAGTTCGCTCGATGATTTCGTGCAGGGCGGGAATGGCGCGTCGCGCCGGTGTACTGGTGACGGCGACCTTGAAAGAGCGTACCGAGCCGCCATTATTTGCGCCCTCGGGCTCGCCAATCAGATCGCTTACCAGCAGATCGAAATTGCGGTGGTCCTCGAACGCCAGCGCTTGTTCTCGTTGGCTGACGACCGTGATCTCATGACCCAGTTGCTCGACTTCACGGCGCAGCCCGGCACGAATGTCGTCGTCGTCTTCGACGATCAGAATCGTGCATTGCGTTTGGTTCCCGTTGCGCTCGTTCAGGGGCATCTGCTTGAAATCGGCGCGGAGAGAACTAGCCGAAGGACCTTCCTGACTTGCTAGTACGAAAGTCCGCGCGCGGGCGTTCGGAATATATCACCGGGACAAGCTGGGGTGTAGCGCAAGTTGTTAACTTGCGGTCTGTCGCAAATTAGCAATTTGCGCTACTTGCGGGTCAACGCTCGGCTGAGGCGGCGCACCGGCTTCACCAGCGGTGAATACTTTGCCGCGGTCGAGCCAAACATCTTCCCGATGGTTTCGCGATCGAGGTTGTCGAATGAGTGAAGCCAGAAGGGGACCGCACAGCCACAGCGATCGCAATCGGCCTTGGGGCCGAGGATACACTTCTCTTTGCGTTCGCCGCTGACGTCCCACGAAGCCATCTTGGTAGCCGCCAGACAGTTGTCCGTGACCGCGCGGCAGTTCTCAGAGCGGAAGAGCTCCAACGCCGGGGTCGTCATTTCGACCAGCTTCGGATATTTCTGTTTGATGGCCAGGATGCGATCGAGGACCTGGTCGCGCTCTTCATAATTGAGCCACAGCTTGTCGGCTTCCGGCTGACCGTGCATGTAAGTATAAAACTCAAAGATGATGCCGCCATTGATTGGCTCGTCTTTCCACTCGGCCACAAAATCTTCGAGCTCGCCCTCGTTCTCACGCGTCAAAACTGTGGTGATTCCGATGCGCAGGTTTCGTTCGGCAGCATCACGGATATGTTTTTTGATTCTTTGATAAGTCTTCGCGCCGCGCAGGCGATCGTGCCGGGCTTCTATTCCGTCAACTGAGACTTTGAAATTGACGTGCGGCCAATCGGGAATGCGAATCGTGCCGTTGGTCACTACCATGTTGCGCCGGAAATACTGCGAGCCCATCTCGATGATCTCCTGGCGCATCAACGGCTCACCGCCCACCCAGCTGCAAGAGAAGAAGGGAAAGCCTTCGGCCTTCATCTTGTCAAAGAAATTCCGCCAGCGTTCGACGGCGAGATTCTCAGGCTGCTCGTGTTCGAAGAAGTAACAATGATGACAGCGGAGGTTGCACTGGTTCGTCACATCGACCGAACAGACCGCGTCCTGGGGAATGCCCATCAGCGCGAAGCGTCCGAACTGGTAAAGAGAATTTGTTTCCTGAGCCATTGATTACTGATGCCGTCGGGAAAGGCCTGTGTCCGCATGAGTCTAATATAAAGAGGCCCAAACCGAAACGTAGCGCATCAATTCGAATGAGTTTCCGTAGTTCTGGCGCAAGTCGTTAACTTGCGACCATTTCGCAAATTAGTAGTTTTGCGCTACGACGGTAGCGGGGACTTCGGTTGTTCGATACGCTACACTACGCGTCTTTTCCCATGTCCAAAAAGGGGAGTCTTCAGATTAACGCCGAGTACTGGCTGGCGAGCGTGGTGCTCGGTTTATTCCGCGCCCTGCCGCTGAATGGCGGAATCGCCCTGGCGCGATTGATTGCCAGGTTCGGCTTCTGGTTTCCCAAGCTGCGGCGGACGGGTGAACGCAACCTGCAATTGGCATTTCCGGATTTATCGGACGCGGAGCGACGCGCTTTGCTGCTTGGTGCATTTGAGAATCTCGGCCGTCTGCTGCCGGTATTCAGCCGCTTCACCGAAACCTCAGGTGATAGTCTGAAGAAGTTAATCGACTGCGAAGGCCTGGAGCGTTTGCAGGCAGCCCGGCAGAGACAGCAAGGCGTGATTCTCTTCACCGGGCACATTGGCGCCTGGGAGCTTTCAAGTTTCGGGCTTTCGTTATTTGGGCATCCGTTGAGTTTTCTGGTGCGGCCCATTGATAATCCGAAGATTGAAACGATGGTTGATCGCGCGCGCCGGAGCCGCGGCAATCGCACGATCGACAAAACATCTGCCGCGCGCGAGATGCTTCAAATCTTACGCGGCGGAGGAACATTGGGCATCCTGGTCGATCTCAACACGCTGGATCGCGAAGCCATCTTCGTAGATTTTTTCGGTCGGCCTGCCTCGACCACATTCATCGTGGCCAAGCTGGCTTTGCGCACGGGCGCTGAAGTTCTGCCGGTGTTCGCGCCCTGGGACGCGGAACGAAAGCGATTCAAATTGATCGTCGATGAGCCGCTCGAGATTGAACGCAGTGGCGATGAAGAGAAGGATGTGCGCCGCTTGACGCAACAGTACACGCGGGTCGTCGAAAACTACATTCGCCGATATCCCGACCAGTGGCTCTGGATTCACCGGCGCTGGAAGACGCGGCCGGCGGGAGAAGAGAATTTGTACTGAAGTCAGTACCACCCGCGTCAGCGGGTGGGTCAAGGAATTACCTTGCGTAAACAAAGTCGACTTATTAACCCATCCGCTAACGCGGATGGTACTGACTCCGTAGCGCGTGCGTATACGTTCGCCAATCTCTCAAGCTATTCCTTCAAAGATCGCCTCCTCATTCGCGCCGCCGACCTCGCTTTCTTTCTGGCGATCAAATTGATCTGCAGGACAGTTAGATTCGAAATTGAGGGTAAGGAAAACTGGGAGGCCGCCATGCACGATAACCAGATTCCCATTTACACCTTCTGGCACAATCGGATTTTTCTGGGGACCTATTTTTTTCAAAAGCGCGGCATTGTCATCATGACCTCGCGGAGTTTCGACGGCGAATACATTGCCCGCTTCATACAGCGTTTCGGTTATGGCGCGGTGCGCGGTTCCTCCAGTCGCGGCGCGACCGGCGCCTTTGTCGAGCTGGTGCGCCTGGTGCGCGCCGGCTGCCCGGCCGGTTTTGCCATCGACGGCCCACGAGGTCCGCGTTATGAAGCGAAGATGGGCAGCGTAATGCTGGCCAGGAAAACCGGTCATCCGATGCTTCCTTTTACTCTCACCGCAAAGTCGTTCTGGGAAGTGAAAAGCTGGGACCGCACCCAAATTCCGAAACCGTTCACGAAGGCACGCGTAACGATCGCGCCGCCGATCAATGTCGCTTCCGATGCGAACCACGACGAACTGGCCGCGAAGAGAAATGAGTTGCAACAGGCACTCGACGCCGTGAATAAAAGTGGTGAAGAGTGGCGCGCCAACTTGTAAATCGTAAATCGTGAATGGTAAATAGAATCGTTCTCAAAACACTTTTACTATTTACGGTTCACGGCTTTGGACGGAGGTCCGATGATTAATCAGGAGCGTATCAAAAACCTTTTACTGGAATTAGTGCAGATCGACAGTCACTCGCGCAAAGAGCGCGAGGTCGCCGAATGTATCAGGAAATACTGCGAAGAGATGGGCGCTGAAGTTGAGATTGACGACGCCGGCGAGAAGGTCGGCGGCAACAGCGGCAACGTCATCGCGCGGTTCAAAGGTTCGATTGACGGCGTCCAGCCCATCATGATGAGCGCGCACATGGACACGGTAGTTCCCGGTGAAGGTGTGAAGCCGGTCGTTGAAGGCGACATCATTCGCACCGACGGCACGACCGTCCTCGGCGGCGACGACAAATCAGGTTGCGCAGTCATTATCGAAGTCATTCGCTGTTTGCAGGAACAGAACATTCCGCACACACCCATTGAAGCTATCTTTTCGATCTGTGAAGAGGTTGGCTTGCTCGGCGCCAAGAACGTCGATGTGACCAAACTGAAGGCGAAGTATGGAATTGTTTTTGATTCGGACGATCCAGGTTTTCTTTTTACCAAGGGCCCTTCCTCGAACCACATGGAATTCAGGATTCATGGATTGGAGTCGCATGCCGGCGTCGCGCCTGAGGAAGGCATTTCGGCGATCAAGATTGCAGCTGAGGGCCTGGCGAACATGAAGCTCGGCCGGATCGATCCTGAGACGACCGCGAATATAGGATTGATTAATGGCGGGATGGCGACGAATATCATTCCCAATCTGGTAGTGCTTAACGGGGAAGCGCGTTCTCACAGCGAAGAAAAACTCAACGCACAGACCGAACACATGCAGAAATGCCTGGAAGATGCCGCCGCGAAATACGAAGTGACCGTTGCGGGCAAGACGACTAAGGCCTACGTCGAATCGCATGTCGAGCGTGATTATTCATCGATGGACGTGCCGGACAGTTCCCCCGTGGTTCAGTTAGTGATTCAGGCGGCCAAGCGCATGGGACTCGACGTTAAGACCATGGCTTCGGGTGGTGGCTGTGACGCAAACGTTTTCAACCGGAAGGGCATTGAATGCGCCAACCTCGGCACCGGGATGCGCGCTATTCATACGGTGAAAGAGTGGCTGGACGTGAAGGACATGTACGCAGCGGCCGAAATGACCCTGGAAATTATGAAGCTTAACGGCGAGATGGCCGGCAAAGCTGCTGCTACGAACTCCTAGTCTCTTTTCTGAAAAAGGTTCTTGACGCGCCTTTGTGGCGGCCTCCATAATCGAAGCTGTGGCACAGACTTCAGTCTGTGGGATCTCCTGCCCTCTCAAGCATCGCAGCCTAAAGCCCGTGCCTCATCTTTTAGTGGAGGATTCTTACCCCAGTGAGTGAAGAATTGGATCATAGTCTGCAGCAGGCAATCGAAACCTATATCAACGATCGCCTGCGTTCCATTGATGAACAGCTGGCTCATTTACACACGCAAATGAGTGACGGACTGACGCGCCTGCGCGACCAGTCCGCCGCGCAGAGCCTGGACGGCACCCCCGTGTCCGCGGCGATCTTCGCGCATTTGCAAACGGCACGCAGCGAGCGACTGACGGCTGCGCCGGCTCCGGCTCCGGACGGGCCGGACGCGGCCCAATTAAAACAAGCAGTTCAGGATATCGACGCGCAGCAATCGCAGGCCGACGTGTTGAAGGCCCTGCTGCGAGGCGCGGTAGATTTTGCCGATCGCGTGGCGCTGTTCGTAATCAAGAACGATCAGGCCATCGGCTGGCGAATGGCGAAGGCGAATGATCCCGACCTGGAAATGATTGGCGGCGTTTCGTTGCCTTTGACGGCGCAGACGATCGTCACTCGCGCTGTGCGCGAACGGATAACGGCCTCGGGCGCAGATGCTGCAGATTCGGATTATGCAGTTTTGTTGGATCAGCTTGGCGGTGCACCGTCGGTGGTGACGGCCATTCCTTTGATCGTGCGGGGCAAAGTTGTTGCGGCTTTGTATGCCGACTCGCCGTCAACCGATGCAAATGCGATGAACGTTCACGCGCTGGAACTTCTGGCGCGGGTCGCATCAATGGCGGTCAATCTGGTTTCAATTCAACGCGCGAGCGGGCCGGCGGCTGGTGAGCAGAGTGCAGCTGCGCCGGCAGAGACTGATAACCAATCCGGATACATCCCGCAGGTTGAAGCGCCCGCTGCGGCGATCAGTTATGACGCCGCGAAAGACGCCACCGAAGTTACCTCAGGATTTGTGCAGCCAGATGAAACCGTGGAGTTTGCAGGCGCCGGTGCAACTGCGAGCGCCGACACTCAACCGTTGATTGAAAGCGAGGTCAGGCCAGCCGAGCAGACTGGCGCTACAACCCAGGAACTGACGCCGCAAGAACCAGCGCCGCCCGCTTTTGTAGATGCCCAGCCACAAATTGATCCTGGTTTCAGACCCGATGTAGTGAGTTCGCAGACATGGCCCGCCGAATCAACCGCGCCGCCCGTCGATGAAAAGCCCGTCGCCGCTCCCGTACTGCGGTCTGAGGCGACCACTGAACCTTTAGCGACTCCAACATTTGAACCGGCCCCGCCGAGTCCCGTATACAGCTCGCAATACTCGACGCCGCTCGGCAGTACGCGCCGCTATGGAGTATCCGAACCCGAATTGCCAATCGAGGTGAGCGAAGACGAGCGGCGTTTACACAATGACGCGCGCCGGTTCGCGCGCTTGCTGGTCTCTGAAATCAAACTCTATAACGAGCCGAAGGTACAGGAAGGCCGGAACAAGGGCGATCTCTACGAACGCCTGCGCGATGACATCGATCGCTCACGCCAAATGTACGACAAGCGCGTGGCGCCACCGGTAGCCGCCCGTCATGACTACTTTCATCAGGAACTGGTGAACACACTCGCTGAAGGAGATGTCGAGAAACTCGGCATGAGTTATCCGGGCGCCAGCTTGAGCGCGGCGTAATCCGCCGCCGGCCACATCTACGAATTCAAAATTCTTAAAGCTGCGTTGACCATCGGTCGCAGGTCCTCATCTCTCACGGTCGCCGATCTTAGGCTGTGACTACCTGAGGTGGTGGGAAACATAGCTGCGTCCGAACTGAGCGTTGCCTTAACGTTTTTCATCTTTTCTTCCATAGCTTCGTTTGATTGCAGCGCTTGCTCTTTCGCGGATTGAGCGGCGTCACCTCGGCGCGTCTGGCGATCCACTTCCTGCTTTAGAGTCTTTTCATTCTGCTGTCCCGGCAGCCGGCCGAAGTAATAACCAATAATCACAAAAATAATCGGCTCAAGCCGCAGCACCATCTTTTCGTCGGCCAGAGGTTTGAGTAAACCTGTCAGCGCGGCGCCGTAAAGCGAAATAAAGACGAGGGTGAGGACCACCATAATCCAGTTCTTCAGAATTTCTGATGATCCTGGTGGGGTCGCAGGGTGAGTGATTCCGGTTGCCATGATTGCTTGTAAGTAACTCTCCCTTATGCACAAATTCATCTTGCAAAAGCCCGCGATACTGGCTATATAGAAGCGCGCTTTCACGAAAAGGCTGTCGAGTCTTGATTTCGCCTGAAGCGAGGTATCAACGGGCGAGCCGTTTACCTCTTCACTAACACACGCACCGGCAGACGAAAGAAACTATCACTCGCTGAAATCTCCTGCCGGTGTAATTACCGGCTATTGCGCTTGTCGCACTAGCTAATCGCACGCCCCGATTGATTGCGATGGCCCCCGGGACCGACATTACCGAACTCTTAGTTGACTGGAACAATGGCGACAAGTCTGCGATGGACAGGCTCATGCCTTTGGTCGAGAAAGAATTGCACCGCCTGGCGCACGCATATATGCGCCACGAGAATCCCGACCATACGCTGCAAACAACGGCGCTGATCAATGAAACGTACCTGCGGCTGATCGATCAAAGAAGGGTGCAATGGCAGAACCGCGCGCATTTCTTCGGCATCGCAGCAAAAATCATGCGGCGCATCCTGCTGAATTACGCGCGCGATCGGAACCGGCAGAAGCGTGGCGGCAAGGCCGTCCACGTTTCCCTTTCAGAAGCATTCGTCATACCCGCCGAAAAAGATCGAGAGATTATCGCGCTGAATGACGCGTTAGATATGTTAGAGGCAATCGACGAGCGTAAGGCAAAGGTCGTCGAATTGCGATTCTTTGGCGGCCTCACCGTTGAAGAGGTTGCCGAAGTACTGAAGCTTTCAACTGTTACGGTTTTGCGTGACTGGGCTTTTGCCAAGGCCTGGTTGTCGCGCGAAATGAAAGATGGCCAGCAGAAATCTCGCCCAGATTGAAGAAGTCTTTCACGAGGCGATAAGTTGCGACCCACACGAACGGCGGGCGTATCTTAATCGCGCGTGTGCCGGCGACGCCGTGATGCTGCGCGAAGTCGAGTCGCTCGTCAGAGCCTATGACACGAGCAGCGGCGGTCTGCTGGATGACGGCGCGGTGTCGCTCGCCATGAGAGTCATTGGATCGCGGGCCGACGATTCGATGATTGGCCAAGAGATTGACGTCTACAGAATCGTCAGTTGTCTGGGCCGGGGCGGAATGGGAACTGTCTATCTGGCCGAAGATCTTCGCCTGAACCGGAAAGTTGCTCTCAAATTCCTTGCCAGTGATTTTATTTCCGATGGTTGGGCGCGGCGCCAGCTGATCAAAGAAGCCCAGGCCGTCGCGATGCTGGATCATCCGAACATCTGTTCAGTCTACGGCTTTGAAGAGATCGGCGAGCACAGCTTTATCGTGATGCAGTACATCGAAGGCGAAACCCTCGCTGAGCTGATTCGCAACGATTCCCTGACCAGCAATCAGATCAATCTGCTGGCGCTACAGATCGTCAGCGCCCTGGCGCGCGCCCACGCTCACGGCATCATTCACCGCGACATCAAGCCGAAGAACATCATGGTCACGCCGGCTGATCAGGCGAAAGTGCTCGACTTCGGATTGGCCAAGACCCTTCCCAAGACACTCGAAGATGCGACCGAAAGCATCAGCGAGCTGGCGCCTGACGGAATGCTTCTGGGCACCGTTGCCTACATGTCCCCCGAACAACTGCGCGGCGAGAAGTTGGATCAGCGCAGCGACATTTTCAGCATGGGCACCGTGCTTTATGAAATGGTCTCGGGCAAGAATCCGTATGCGCACCAGACCAATGCTGAAGTGATCTCAGCGATCATGAGTACGGAACCGCGTTCGCTGCGGCATGCGACAGCCAATTGTCCGCGCGGCCTGGAACGCATAGTCAGTCGCTGCCTGCAAAAGGACCGCGCGGATCGTTTTCAGTCGGCGGCCGAACTTCTGATCGAACTCGAAAACATTCAGAAAGGCAGTGTGCTGGCGGCGCCGATGCATCGTTACCTGAAGGTTCGGTACGTGGCGTTCGCGGCTTTGACCTTGCTGGTTTTAGTGGTGGCCGCATCGATTTACCGGGCGTGGACGGCGCCGCCTGGGATCGCCGTCATGACATTCGATTGCGAGGAAGGCGCCGAACCAAAGCAATGTCAGGACATCAGCGATCTCTTCCAGAAAACGCTGGCCCGCCGGCCCGGAGTCCGCGTGCTGCCATCGAACAAAATCGCCACCGCGTTTGGTGACAATCCCTTAAAAGTTGGCCGGGACCTCAATGCTTACGCCGTGATGTTCGGCACTATCCGTCGCACTTCGCAGGGTTTGATTCTGAAAGTAAACGGCGAGCGAACCAAAGACGGGCAGCGATTTTTCAGCCAGGACTATAACTTGCAACGCCAGAACATCGCTCTGCTGCCGCAACGCGTTTCGATCGAGGCTGCTTATGCGCTGCAACTGCCGACCACCGAAGACGACAAAGGTTTGCTGACCGCCATTGCCGCGAGTGAGAGTCGTATTCCGGACGCTTATTCGCTCTACCTTCAGGGCCGGAAGAAATGGACCGTGCGAGACGGCGAAAATATTAAGGCCGCCATAGATGACTTTCGCCAGGCCACTGAAATAGATCCGAGGTTTGCTCAGGCGTATGCGGGGTTGGCCGAATGTTATGTGCTGCTCTCGTCGCCGGCTTACGGCGCCCTGGCTCTGCCTCCGCATGACGCAATGGTGAAGGCCGAGTGGGCTGCCGGCGAGGCGATAAAGTACGGTGACAATCTCGCCGAATCTCATAATGCCAACGGAATTGTTCTGCTCAACGGCAAGTGGGATTGGGATGGCGCCGAAAAGGAATTTCAGAAAGCGATTGCCCTCAACCCTGAATACCAACCGGCCCACTTCAATTACGCGTCTTTGTTACAAGTCACCGGCCGTCTGTCAGAAGCGCTGGCGGAAAGCGAGTTGGCGATGAGGCAGGATCCGTTTTCCGGCGCCGCGAACATGAACCTTTGTCGCGCGCAATATGTCGCGCGCCGGTTTGAGGCGGCGAATGTTTGCCTCGATCATCTGGCCGTCGATCGGCCTGACTATATTGCCGGCAAGTACCTGCATGGGATCGTCTACAACAAGCTGTTGCGGACTGATGAAGCGATCAAGATATTCGAAGAGATTTATGCGAAGGACCCGGCGTACGGTGGCGCCCTGCTCGGTTATACCTACGCGGTTGCCGGCCGGCGGACTGATGCTGAGCGGGTCCTGAACGAAATGATCGCTTATCAAAAGCAGCGCTACCTGGCAGATCAGGAATTAGCGGTAATCTACATGGGGATGAATGATTTGGACCACGCGTTTCCGTTGTTCCGCAAAGCCATCGAGGACCGTTTCCCTCCGGCCCAGGCGTACTTCTTCTCTCCGTCCTTTGATCGCCTGCGTCAGGATTCTCGCTTTGCGGAATTGGCCAGGGAGGTCAAGCTGCCCTTGATGCCGGCAATCGCTTTGGTAGATTCCGCTGCCGCAAAATAATTTCCAAATTCTCATGAACAGTCCTGGCGTTCGGGCGCTGGTGCGGATCGATCTGAAGCAGCGAGTTCACCAACTGTCGTAAATCGCGCGGAACATCCCGGCGCAACTGTTTGATCGAAGTTGGCGCTGCGTCGTCAAAAATTCGGCCCGTGATCAGAAAGAAGAGGACCGCTCCGAGGGCAAAGAGATCATCGGTCAAGCCACGCCGGCCATCTCGGTGGCGCGGTCCTGGCGCGAAGCCCGGCGTGCTCCAGGGCACAGGATCCGGCCGCTCAATCTGCTCCGCACCCTCGAAATCAATGGGCACCAACTGTCCGTCGGCAGTCACCAGCAAGTTGCCCGGCTTACAATCCCGCCATGCCCAACCAGCTCGGTGCATTTGCTCGAGGAACTCTGCGATCTGGATGGCAAAATTCAGGATCGATTCGATGGGCAGGCGTCGTTGCCGGCGCATGAGCCGGGCGTACAGACTTTCGCCTTCGATAAATTCGATGGCCAGGTAGACATTTCCCGCGACCTCGAATCGTGAATAGACTTTCGGCACGCGCAGGCCGGCCCTCGACAATGCCGACAGCACGCGTTCTTCATGGCGCACGCGCCAGGCTCCGTCACGGCCATCCCAATTCAACTCGCCGTGCCGGCGGCCCTCTTTGAGCAGGCAGAAGCGTGGCGGCTGCGATTGGGTATCGATTGCCTGATAGACGCCGCCTTTGCCCCTCTGGACCAGGGCGCGCACAACCAGGAAAGGACTGGTAGGTTTGGGATCGAGCTGAGGTGGACGATGAGTACGTCTGATGCCTTCGAATGGATCTGCGGCCCAATCAGGTTTCGGTTTTTCGCGCACATCCGGCACGAGTTCACCGGACGGCGATATCAAAGCGGAGACCGTCGAGCCTTCGTGTTCAACTTCCTTCTTCCGGAAAGCGCCGTAGCGATAATAGACGTTGCTGGTCGGGCTCAGACGCAAGTCAAACGGCACTGAGGGCGCCCTGAATCGGTAAGTCAGCGCGTGCAGGATCCTGGCCAGCTGAACAGCTTCAGCATCATGACGCGGATAAACCGTAATGATTTTGCCGACCTGGCAATAAGCTCCGTGTAGTCCCCAGTTCAGCTTCGATACGTCGTCCAGCGAGCGCGGCGCCTTGAATTGAACGCCGCATTGACTCAGCGCCGGAGTGATGCGAGCGAGAACCGCAGGCGCATTGAGGATGGTGGCCGACACGTGGAGTTTCCAGCCCTGATCGAGATCGTTCTTATGGCCGCGACGGTTGAACCGCCAAATGGAATCTTCGTCGATTAATGGCAAATATCGATCGCAGACGTCATTCCACTTGCGCCTGAGATGCTCCGGCGTGCGTTTACGATCCGCTGCGATGGCTAGCTCATTGCTCATTGACGCAATGGAGATCGCAGCGCGAACGAGTCGCGCTGCGAAACAGAATCGAGGTGGGTTCAGCTTGACTGAGGTGAAGTATCACCGTAATCAAAAATCGATCACACGTTCAGCACGTTCGTCACATTATCCAACAGGTCGGTAGTGGTCGTTTCGGTGCACATCCCGTTCCTGACAAGATAGGCCCTGGCCACCTGCAGATCATCATCGTCGTGCGACCCGTCGGTAGGGATCAGCCGCGCCAACTCCGCCGGATTGTTCGCGTCGGCGAACATTTTCATATACGCCACCCAGCCATCGACCCCACCGGTCATGGCTTTCATTGCCGCCAGTTGAAGCTCTTGTGCGGTGGGCGATACAGGGTGGGCCGGGTTCTGCGCCAGCTCCTGAGTAATTTGGTCCACTTTCGCCTGGATATTCGCTCTAATTGTCATGGTTTTTTCTCCTTATGGTTTGGTACGTAGGACTCCCGCAAAGTTGAATAGCTGCGCGAGATTGAAAGGAGCGTCGCCCATGGTCGGACGCCAGTTCTCCTCACGCAAAATAGAATCGGTACTGCGGCGCACCATCTCGATCAGCACTCCGGCAACTATTTTGCTGCCGACGCGGCCAAGACAGGCGCCGTTCTTTTGCACTGCCGCTTCAGCCAAAACGTAGAACCAGAGCGGCGTATTCCTCGATAATCCCGAATCTCTTAAGATCTCTTTTTGCTTAGCGGCAGTGTCATCGTCGGCAATTCTGCCGGCGGTGTTCTGAATCTCCTCTTCAGACAGCGGCGCCTCGTTAAGGTGCCGCGCCACGGCCTGGCCCGTCGGCAATCCGAGCAGATATCCGCGCAGTAAATCCAATGCGCCGAGACTGATGATTACGTTTTGGGAGCTGACCAGCGGCTGGCCCTGCAAATCGATCAAGCTGAAAAGCGGCTGCACCATACGAGTGTCAATCAGCCGGGCCATGTTGGGACGAGCCACCTGCTGATCTCCGACGAACCGGTTCCAGTCTATGATCCACTCTTCTAAAACGCGTCGATAATGAGGTTTCGGCAGGAACAATTGCGTGAGCCCCGCCGCGTCATGGCTGTCGTTATAGTTGTAGCGGCTCCTCGGCATGGTGTGCGCAAAACGAAACGCCGCAGCCGAAAATTCGACCGGCATAAAAGAGCGACTCCACGCCGACTCGAAGATGTCGAGTTCTTCCTTCAGAACCGAATCAAGCACGGTTTGGTCAACCACTCTGGGCAGATAATCAAACACCACCAGCCATTGAAAATGCTGGCGCAAAGCTGTTTGAGCTTCAGGAAATGATTTTCCTTCCGCGACGAGTCTGTTGTGCGCGCGCAGGAAAGCGAGATGCATCTGGGACGTCACCAGGTTAGCGTCGTTGCGGCGCTCGCCAATCAAAGCGGTGAAGGGAGCGTCGATCTGGCGCGGCAAATCAAAGCCAAAAAATTTGTCTCCGTTGCCGGCGATGCCCAGCATCATCTTTTCATCCGTCTCTTGCGGAACCTTAAAACATCTGTTGTGACGATCGAGCATCGGCCCATAGACGCTGTCGAGATCCATCAGCGTCGTTCGGGCGTTCTCCAGGTTGGGAATTTCTTTCTTATCGAATGGGAGACTATCAAAGCCCAACTTCCTGTCCTTTGTGGTTACCTCAAAGACGACCTCGTGCGTGATGAACTGACCAAAGTAGGTGTAGGCCGAGGGAATTGTTGAGTCCAACGGATCGGGAGAGGGCGGATTCAACGGCTGAGGGTCAACCATCGAATTACCCAGGTTGACCAAAGTCTCTGCCATCGAGTTTCCATGGTCATCCTTGTCGGGCAGTCGATCAGCCGGATCGCACTGCAGACACGGAAACAAGTAATGGAAGTTAGTCTTTGGCGGGCACTCTACGATGCCCGAATCGGCGGCCGGGGGTTGAGGTTGAGCGGGCTGACTGCTGTCTAAAAGAAGTGAGCCATGAGAGAGCCGTTCCATGGGGGGCATAGTCCTTTACGGGGCAGAGATTTAAAAACAAAAGCCAGGTCCGGCGGCAACTCCTGGGTGAATCGCCTTCATTACGCCTTCAACACTCTACGCCCCAACTCTGGTTGAAAAGTATCATCGGCTTCCCAGACCGGACTGAGGCGGTCATTCACCTGGCCTGCGACGGGCGCGCAAGATTATCACTGCTCGCCGTTCCTACCAATAGTTACTTGTTGTAACTCGGGTTTCAGTTTAGGCGTGCGAATCAATCTCTCCAGCGTGCGCATCGCTTTAGAATCGAAAGGAGAAGAAGAATGAGAAGAAGTGTATTTAAGTGGATGACTGCGTCTGTATTGGTGACGGTTAGTGCGTTGGGTGCGTTGGCGTTTGGCTGGGGAAATCGCGGGGGAGTATTGCCGCAGCAGAAGGACCAGTATCGGCTCGAAGGGCCTTTCACGCAGGGAAATCTTTCGGTGTTTCTGGTTCATGGTAAAGACAAGATCAAGGGCCAGACGTTCATCACCTTGCAGGAGGCGCTGATTCAAAGAAAGGTGATCGTGCGCGAGACGCGTGAGGTCAATTCGTTAACGATCGAAAATGTTTCCGGCGAAGAGGTTTACGTGCAATCAGGAGATATCGTAAAGGGCGGCGCTCAGGACCGCATGTTGGTTACCGATCTGATCCTGCCGCCGCGTTCCGGCAAAATTTCGATTGACGCCTTCTGTGTTGAGAACGGCCGCTGGAGCCGCCGGGGAAATGAAGAGGTCACGCAATTCACCTCGTCAGCCAACGTGGTCGCCAGCCGTGAAGTGAAACTTGCCGCCAAAGAGAAGGGCTCGCAGAGTGAAGTCTGGGCCCAGGTCGCGACGGCCCAGGACAAACTCAGTCGCAATGTCGGTGGCAGCGTAAAGTCCGCCACATCGCCGACCAGTTTCCAGCTGGCTTTGGAAAACAAGCAGGTGACCACGAGCGCCGACACCTACGTCAAGGGCCTGTCCGGGATCGTGGATGGAAAGACCGACGTGATTGGTTATGTCTTCGCCATCAACGGGAAGATCAACAGCGCGGACATATATGCTTCGAACTCGCTGTTCAGGAAACTGTGGCCGAAGCTGTTACAGGCGAGCGCGATCGAGGCCATTTCTGAATTACGCCGCGGTGAGAAATTTGATGCGCCCAAGCCGGTTGATGTGCAGGGCTTTCTCGAAGACGGCGACAAAGGTCCCGAACAGGAGAAGACCGTCTCAGGCCGCGTGCAGATGGTGACGCGTGACTCGAAAGAGAATATTTCTTTCGACACGCGCGACCGCGCGAAATCGGACGTTGTAGTTCATCGCAACATCATCAAGAAGAACTAAACCGGAGCGCGGGCATCCCTGCCCGCAAAGCGCGCGCAGCGCGCTCGTATCTCCAAAATGGAAGAGGAGCGAGACTGAATATCTCGCTCCTCTTTTTTCGATGTTGATGCGGGCAGGGATGCCCGCGGTCCGTACAGGCGCCCGTCAATGGATCAGTTTAGTTGAATAAAGGATCGCGTAGAGTTCGTCCTGATGTTTCGCGAAATTGTCGGCCGTGCCTGAGAGCATCACGTTCACGTTCTGCACTTGTCCGGCGTATTTTCGCAGGGTCAGCCATTGCAAACGGCGCAGATCGCTGCCCATCTGTGGTTTTGATTCGCGAAACTGCGTGCCGCGCACACCGTCCAGCTCGAGCCATTTCACTTCATCTACCTCGCCATTCTTCAAGCGCACCTTCGCTCCTTCGTGATTCGCGTTCAGGCTCGCCTCAGTCGGAAAGTCAGGAGGCATCGGTGAAATGCTTACGATCAGGAACACCTGGGTGCCGAGGCTATAGTTGAAACTGTTATTCGACACGTTTTGCTTTTTCCAACCGGGCGGAAGTGTCCAGGTCATCCCCTGTTCATCCCACTTGACGTCCTCTCCATTCGCCAGTGCGGCCACCTGCGCATCGGTCGGCGCGGGCTTTTCGACCGGATCGTTGCCCACCTTCGTGGGATTGCCGGACGATGATGATGAACTTGAATTCGAAGCTTCATCATTCTTGTTTGATTTCAGTTTGCTGCTCAGATTACAGGCAGCGACCACGAACACGAGCAAAGCCAGCGGGACCAGGTTTCTCATCGCGATTCATCCTCCCTCGAATGTAAACACACGCGCCTTTTACCTGAAGCGCGTTATACGAGTCAACAAAGGGCCGGCTCAATGGTTGTCCTGATCTTATCTGTCCTGTGCCTCTGTGGATCTCCGTGTCTCTGTGGTGGGCTCCTCCTAAGAATAATTTCACCACAGAGGCACCGAGATCCACAGAGACACAGAGAAATCTCACTATGGGACACTGCCCGGCTGGATCCCCGCGGTAATCCCCGCGCTTCCTCAGGGTTATGTGCTATTCTTGGACCGTTCCCCTTTCAGCTCGTCCAAATTAAAAAGCGTCATCTGAAATGACGCTGACAAGAGGTGTGTAATGCGACAAATAAGATGTTTATCTGAGTTGGGGACCATCGCCGTCATAGCTTTGCTGGCGTTCGCGTGTGTGCCGCCAAAAAATACCAACACAAACACGAACGCAAATTCGAATGCGAACGCCAACAGCAATGCGAATGTAGCGACGACGACTAATGAAAACGTCAACGCGAGTTCCGCCGACAGCGGCTCATCAATAAATACGCGCGAGCCGGACAAGTATGCGGCGACGCTCGTCTTCAGCGTTGAGACGCAGGGTGGGGACAAGGCCGTGGGCATTCCCCAGCTCAGTCTGCAGGTCGCGCGCAGCGGCGACGACCGGCGACTCGAATTCAAATTGCCGGATGGCTCGCCGTTGATCTATCTCGATCACGACAATCATCATTATGTGATCCTGCCTTCGCGCAAGCAGTACGCCGAATTGAACAAGGAATCGACCGGCCTGCAGTTTCAGAAATTGCTCACGCCCGGTCAACTGGTCGAGAGTTTGAAGAACGTCAAGGGCATTCAACGCGCGGGCGACGAGACCTATAACGGCCGCGCCGCTGAGAAATATCAGTACAGCAAGACGGCCGAGACAAACACCAAGGCCGGCGAAGTGCAGGCCAACGCCTACGTTTATGTAGACAAAGATACGGGCCTGCCCCTGCACGCCGAAATAGACGCCGCGAGCTCGGGTGATGTAAAAGGAGTGAAGTCGGCCCGCATCGTCGCCGAGATGCGCGAGATCAAGACTGACGTCGAGGCAACGATGTTCCAGACGCCGGCGGACTATGCGTTGGTGCCGCCAGAGAAGGTAAAGCAGCAGATTGAGGCGTTGACCGGAACAGTTGCGGCGATCTTGAAAGCTATGCTGGCGAACGCGTCCAGCACGCCGCCGCCAACGCCGAATCAATAGAAAATGAAAAAAGCAATTCTGGTTTTATTCGTCGGGTTAATAATCGGCGTGCTGGGCACGATCTTTTTTCTGGGCTCGCCGCGGAAAAGCGCTTTGCCGGGCACGCCGCTCAAGGCGCCGGACCGCGGCGCCGATAACTCAGGCACGGTCACCGTCTCGATCGACGAGAAATTCTTTGACTCGTTGTTGGGGACAATTTTCAACAAACTGGGACCGCCGCAACTAAAGCTTTCGCAGAATCAGACGCAGCCGTTGATTCAGCCGGCATCGTTTCAGGGCGGATGTAACAGCGTGGTGGTCGTGAATTCGGAAGCCGGAGATGTAAAGACCGGCGTGCGCTTTACCGGCGGGAAGATTGTGGCGCCGCTCGCGTTCTCAGGCAGCTACAATCTGCTCTCTCAGTGCGTCCAGTTCAAAGGGACTGCGAAGTCCACGGTTGAGCTCTCGTTCGATGCCGGCAAGCAGACAGTCTTCGGGACCTTGAATGTTGATGAGGTGAATCTCGAAGGAGTCAATCCGATTGTCAGCACTCTGGTGACCGCGTTTGTCCGCCGGGCGATCGACGAGCGGCTCAATCCATTTCCAGTCCTGCCGACTTCGCAGGTTTCGCTGTCGGTCCCGGTGCAGGTCAGCGGCGGCACGCTGAAAGCGGTAGTCAAAGACGTTCGCTCTGAAATCCAGGAGGGAACGCTGAAGCTTTATCTCGCCTACGACTTCAGCGCTGAAGCAAAACAGTCTTAGCCTTAGCACCAACAGTCAGAGCCAACGAGTCAGTACCATTCGCGTAAGCGAATGGGATCAGGCGGCTCCCACACATCCCGTGATTCTTTATCCCATCCGCTGACGCGGATGGTACTGACTCCCCGATCCTCCCTAAAAAATTTGTCATGAAACGTTTCGACGTATTTCGTCATTCACCGGCGAAACTTGAACAACGCTTCGGAAAGAAGCGTACTCACGGAGGACGATCATGACGATAAAGATTTTGGCAGTAGCATTTTTGGCGTTGGCGTTGACGGCCTGCGAATCGGCAGAAAACTCCAACAACAGCAACGAAAACAAACCGGCCGCGGCGACGCCGGCACCGGCAACGCCCGCCCAGGCATCTCCGGCGGCGAGTCCGGCGGGTCCGGGTACGAGCCCGGCCGCATCAACCCAACTGAAAGCCGGCGACAAGGTAAAGGTCAACGTTAACGGCTCAACGAGCGAAGCGACTGTGGTCAGCGTCGATGAGAAGACCGCGAAAGTAACGGTGAAGATTCAGGGCCAGAAGGAAGATAAGACCGTGGCCCTGTCAGCAGTAACCAGGCAGTAAGCAAATCACTGTAGAGGGCAGGGCTTGCCCTGCCCCCTGGTGACCGCGCAGGGAAAAGCCTGCATCTACAGTATCGATGGCGAAGCCGTTCGCTACGAAACCTGGAGCGAATTAACCGAGCACGAATCGCGAGAAAGTCGTTATGTCAGCGGCGAGGAATTACAAGGAGCTCAGGAGTGAAGATTTCGATCGCCTGCTTAATTGGCTGGACGCTGATCGCGAACTCGCGGGCCTGCTCTACGAGAAAATTCGCTGGCGACTGGTAACGATTCTCGCTTCGCGCGGTTGCCTGCCGGCGGAAGAACTCGCCGACGAAACAATCGATCGCGTGGCCCGGCGGGTCGCCGATATCGAAAAGATCTATGTCGGCGACAAAGCGATCTACTTCCTCGGCGTAATGAACAACGTCCATCACGAATATCTGCGAAGGCCAATGGCGCCGCGGCTGATCGATACATCTGAACCGGCCGACAGGCGTGAAGAGACTCATGCTTGTCTCGACAGCTGTCTCGAGACGCTCGCACCCTATTCGCGTCAACTAATCGAGCGATATTATGCGGCCGACAAACAAGCGAAGATCGACCTGCGAAAAGTCATTGCTCGCGAATTGGGAATTAAGCCGGCCACACTGCGGCTGCGAGCTCTGCGAATCAGAGAGAAACTGCAGACCTGCATCGAAAGATGCCTGAGCGTAGCAGAAGCCCGCGCGTTAGGGAGGGCAAGTTAACAAACCGCGATGATTGAGAATAATCAGCAAGAGTTCTCAGACGAAGCGATCCGGCGTTTCCTGCTCGGCAGCCTCAGTCCGACCGAACAGACGCGCTTCGAACATTCATTGTTCGTTGATGACGCGTTGGAAGAGCGCGTGCGTCTGGCTGAACTTGAGTTGTCGGATGATTACGCCGCCAATCGTTTGGGCCGCGCTGATCGCGATGTCTTTCGCCGGCGGTTCCTGCTGACTGTGGATCGTGAAAAGAAATTGGAAGTATCAAGTGCCCTGCACCGGAACTTCGCAGGCACAGTCTCAATCGAAGGCCCCGGATTGTGGCAGGACGTGGCGGGCATCTTCGATATCCGAAGGCATGTGTGGAAGTATGCGTGTGCCACCCTGGCCCTGCTGTTATTCCTGTTCGGTACTGCGTTGCTGATTAGGAAAGAGAGCTCGCGCGTTGTTAACCGCAATCCTCCAAGTGTCCTGCCCCGGCCAACCGCCACGGCCGCCCCGCAACCGGCGCATCATCAATCGTCTTCGTCAGGCCCGAAGCACAGTGAAACTTCGCCCACACTTCCTTTGCACGCGGGATTGACCACGAGCGTTGTGCTCGACTCCGAAACGGTCCTCGAGTCCGCCCCGACGATTTCGACAGGAGGGGACAGCCTGACAGTTCAGTTGACGTTGGTCGAGCCGATCTCCGAGTCTTATGAAGTGAACGTCATGACCATGGCGGGCGAGTCGGTGTTTTCGGCGAATGAGTTGAAACGCACCGAAGACAAGACGCTTGGTTTTGATCTTCCCAGCAGCTCGCTTAGAGCGGGCGATTTTCAGGTGGTGCTGACGCGGATTGACGGAGAATCAAAACAGAGCGCCGGGACTTATTACTTTCGGGTGAGGTAGAGCGAACTGTTACTCTGCGTTGTGGGCAAATCGCAAACTAACAGTTTGCGTTACACGTCATTTCACGCGGCTCTTGCGGCGGCGGAGAAAATCGATCAAGACAAACTGTGACAGGTTGTTCGGGTTGGCGAAGTAGGCTTTGCCGTTCGTCATGGCCGTCATCTGCTTGACGAATTCGATGAGGTAAAAATCGCTGGCCAACATGAAGGTATTGATCATGATGCCGCCTTTCCGGCAAGCCTGCACTTCGCGAAACGTAGCTTCCATCACCCAGGGATCGCCGCCCATCGAATTTTTATAGAGCCGTCTCGTGTTTCCATTTCCACCGGCGCCTCGTTTAGAGGCCGCACTTGTGCGGCCCGCGCGGACAAGTCCGCGCTCTAAACTGGATAAACCAGGTTCGCCTTCAATAAAGCACGCCGTCGGTTTGCCGTCCGTGACCATGACGATCTGCTTCATGTCTTTGCGCTGCGCCTGCAGGATGCGCCGCGCCAGCCGCAAACCCTCAGCGGTGTTGGTGTGATACGGCCCGACCTGGGTGGTGGCCAATTTCGCCAGCGGCAACTCTTCTGCTGAGTCGTGGAACAAAACGATCTTCAGTGAATCGCCGGGATACTGCGTGCGAATCAAATGCGCCAGCGCCAACGCGACTTTCTTGGCGGGCGTAAAACGATCTTCACCGTAAAGAATCATCGAATGCGAACAATCGAGCATTACCACGGTCGCGCATGATGACTGATAATCACACTGATGCACATGCAGGTCTTTGTATTCCAGGTTGAGCGGAACTGAAAGACCTTCGCGTTGAATTGCTGAGAGCAAAGTAGCGTTCACATCCAGATTGATCGTGTCGCCAAACTCATAAGGCTTGCTCGCAGCTTCGGCTTCGACACCGGTCGCCAGATGCCTCGTGTCGTGACGCCCAATCGAACTCTGACCCAGACTTCCCAGCAGATTGCGCAGCGTTTTATATCCGAGAAAATCCAGACCCTTCTCGGTGACTTCGAACTTCACATTGCGCGGCAGAGGCTCTTCGATGCGGCCCTCGCCATTGCCCATCATCTGGCGACGCTGTTCTGCGTTCGGCGGCTCTTCGTGCAGCTTCAAATATCCTTCTTCGACCAACCGCTCGATTAGCTGATTCAAAATCTCCTGCAGCTGCGATCCTTCATACTTGCCTTCATTCTCCGCCAGCATCTGTTGAATCTGATGCTGACTGAGATGTCCCTGTTCCATCAGAGCCTCGAGCAGCGCACGCCGCAACGCGTCGAGCGAAGTGTCTTGCGGTATCCGCTCGCGCGTCCAGTAATAGTCGTCGTCGTAACCCGAAGAGAGCAGCGAATCAGACAGACCCTCCATCAGGTCGCCGAGATTGATCCCGAAAACGTCGAGGCCGTTGAATTTTGAATAGCGAGTGAAACGCATAGAACATTTAGCCGCGGATTAACGCGGATTGACGCTGATAAGAAATGCGGATGAACGGAAGGGCATTACTTCCAATTATTCTCCCGGTTTCAATAAAGCGGCGATAGAAATCTCGCCAAAATGTTGCGCCTGTTTTCGTGAATTGTCGAAAGCGAGACGTCTAAACTCAGGCTTGATTCCAAAATTGAATAACAAGCCGACCTCAATTTCAATAGCACGCAGATAATTAAGTAGTTGGGCTTCGTGCGCTGAATCGAGAGTCCGAGCTGCCTTCAGTTCGAGCAGCACGGAACGTTCCACCAGCATGTCGGCTACTAAGTCGCCAACGCTTTCTCCCCGAAAAGACACCGGAACCTGAATTTGACGCAGAACATTCATCCCCTTCGCAGCTAGCGCGATCTGAAAGGCCCTTTCATAAACAACTCAAGAAACCCGTGACCCAACTCGTTGTAGACTTCGAAAAAGACGCCAATTATCGTCTCCGTTAATTCCTTATGTTTTAATCCGCGTCTATCCGCGTTCATCCGCGGCTAATGCTCCTAGCTGTACCGGCTGGATTCTGAAAGGTCGTCATAGATCATCCCACGCCGATCTTTCTTCGCCTTGGTCACCGCCGTATAGCCGCCTTCTTCATTGCGGCTGATCTTGTTTGCTGCGTAGAGGCCTTCGAGCACGAATTCACAGGCGGCGATCGTTTGCGCTTCATCGGCGCGGCTGAATTCAAAAGGAATCAGTGCGGTATCGATTAAGTCGGGCACTGACTCCAACAACAACATGCATTCGTCTGCGGCGGCGGTGTCCGCCAAACGCACGTTGTTGCCCTGGTCGAACCAGGCGACTGTCTGTGCGAAATCGATGCCGACAAAGTAGCCTTCGAAGATTTCCCCGGCGGCACGCTTGATCAGATCTTTGGCGATGCGTTGGGCGCCGATCTGTTCGCCTTCGTATTCGAGTTCCATCTTGCCGGTCATCGACGGAGTGGCCGCGTAAATATCAGCGATGCGCGGGACGACCTGCGCTTCATCAGTCGTTAGTGATCGACGTTCGGCGTTTGATACGGCGGATTCTATCACCGTTATCGGCAGTCTTTGCGAAACTCCGGAGTGCTTGTCGATGCGTTGATCGTCGCGCGCTTCGAAAGCTATCTGCTCGATCGTTTCGCGTATGAAGTCGGGGATTAGCAAACGTTCCTGTAGACCGTCGCGCGTGGTCCAGGCTTCCTGTTTGGTAATCTCAACGCCGAGCGTAATTTCCTTCGGATAATGCGTCGTGATCTCAGCGCCGATGCGGTCCTTCAAAGGCGAAATGATCTTGCCGCGCGCCGTGTAGTCTTCCGGGTTCGCCGAAAACACCAGCATCACATCGAGCGGCAGCCGCACCGGGTAACCCTTAATCTGCACGTCGCCTTCCTGCATGATGTTGAAGAGGCCGACCTGAATCTTGCCGGCCAGATCCGGCAATTCATTCATCGCAAAGATGCCCCTGTTCGCGCGCGGCAACAGGCCGTAGTGAATCGTGAGCTCGTCGCTTAACAGATGACCACCTTTCGCGGCTTTGATTGGATCGACGTCGCCGATGATGTCCGCGATAGTGACGTCAGGTGTCGCGAGCTTCTCGACGAAGCGTGCGTCGCGTTTGACCCAGGCGATAGGCGTTGAATCCTGATGCAATTCAGTTGTTTGCCGGCCGTAGGCGCTCAACGGTTGAAACGGATCATCGTTGACTTCGGAACCCTCGATGATGGGGATTTGCGCATCGAGCAGGTTGGTCAGTTGGCGTATGATGCGGCTCTTGGCCTGACCCCGCAGACCCAGGAGAATCAGATTGTGCCGCGACAGGATCGCATTAACCAGTTGGGGAACAACGGTCTCGTCATAGCCGACGATGCCGGGAAAAAGTTTTTCGCGCCGCTTCAGTTTGCAGATCAGGTTGGCGCGCATCTCGTCTTTGACTGAGACGCTCTGGTAACCGCTCGCTTTGAGCTCACCTAAAGTCCTTGCTCGTTCCATGAATGGATTGTAACTGCACTCGTGTCAGAACCGGAGCGGCCCGCCGGGTTGACTCATTTACCACAGAGGACACAGAGAAAGCCTGATGAGGTAAGAAAACCCCAAAGAACTCCTTAACTGATTTAGCTTTCTTCCTCTGTGCCCTCTGTGGTCAATTATTCTTCACGATATGACGGAATATTTATCGGCGCTCTCACACCTGACAGCTCCCTCTGCTGCTAACTTCTCCAGGTGTGCAAGTACGGCCCGTTCGGCCATCGCATGGGCTTTGGGAGAGACATCGGTGTAAGCCCGGGTCACGATTTCTTTAGGCGTCGCAGCGCCTTCGCGGACGGCGCACAGAATCATTCGTTCTCGTTCCAGGCGATGCGCGATGTATCCGTCAATTTTTTCGTAAGGGTTCGCGACTGGCGGACCATGACCACAAAACAGCACCGACAGGTTCGGCAGCGCACGCATGCGCTCAAGCGAGGCGAGATAATCGCGCATGTTGCCGTCCGCCGGATCGATCAGCACGGATCCGAACCCCACCACGTTATCGCCCGACAGCAACGCGCCGGTTCGCTCATCGTAAAGACACAGATGGCCGCGCGCGTGCCCGGGTGTGTACAGGGCGCGCAGTCTGATCGGAGGCTCGCCGTCGAGCGCGATGACTTCGTTATCTTCGATAAAGCGATCGACGGGGAATTGTCCTTTCGAAGACTCGGCCGTCAACCGGTGCGCAGCCACGGGAAGTCTCGTGCAATTGTTCTTTTCGAGATGATCGTTCAGAGCATTCACTCCGGCAACATGATCCGGATGAACGTGCGTCAAAACGATTTCGCGTGGGCGTGATCCTTCAGCCATTAAATCGTCGATGCATTTCGCCAGGGCCGCCTGCTCTTCCTCATAAGGCGATCCCGGATCGACGATCAGCAATTCGTTCGACGTATAGATCAAATATGAATTGGTGTGGGTCGCGGGCGGTTTCGTCGGCGTTCGCACCGGAAAACAGATGTAATGCGGCGAAAATTCCATGCGCCGGTTCGGCTCGCGATGAGCTTCCGGGACCGACAGAAATCTCTCAACCAAAGTTTCATTCAATCCGCCGGCCAGGCTCTTAACCCCATGCAGGACGGGCGGCACGACGATGATTTCGCTGCGCTGCCATTGTTCGTAAGCGTCGCGCGCGTGAATCCATTCGCCGCTTTCCAACTCTGAATCTTCAGTCACCTGCGGCTCTTGTTTCACCGGACAGTGCGCCAGAAAAAACCAGGTGTCGAAACGTCGCGGCGCAAATGGCGGCGTCACCCAGCGGCCGGCGAAAGTAAAATCGCGGTCGTCGAGTTGCAAACCGTAATGCTCAAGCAGTTGCGGCCAGGTCATGCGGCCTGATTCAAGATCATCGAACAGCGAACCACGCTGACCGACTGTCAGAGTTTCGGCGCCACGCGCGAGCAACACGCCGGCTTCCTCGAAGAGTTCCCGTGCGGCGCAGCTGATCATAGCGGCGCGCTCAAGGTCATCGCAGTTCCTGACGTTGACCTCCGCGTCGAGCGTCTCACGTTGTCCGCCGGGAAAGGCGCGATATCCGCCAAGGAAAGCGAGTTTGGTGCTGCGCTTTACCCAAAAAACCTCAGGGTTGTTTGGATTGGTATTCGCGCGGAGGAGGATGACGGCGGCCGCGTCTTTTGGTTGAGAAGATGACATGTCCACAGATTACGCAGATTACACAGATTTGAAAAAGACAATTAGAGACAGCGAGCGAAGTAGAGAACCATTTCTCGAGGTGTTCTCAAAATCTGTGTAATCTGCGTAATCTGTGGATGACTTCTTACCATCTGAATCTCTCACCGTCGCGCCCAGTCCACGGATCGCCGCGCATGTGATAACCGCCTTCTTCCCAAAAGCCGGCCTGATCCTCGGCGAGGAACCGCACGCCCTTGATCCATTTGGCTGACTTCCAGGCGTAGAGTTGCGGGATGATCAGGCGCACGGGCCCGCCGTGCTCAGGCGGAATCGGAACGCCGTCGTGAAGAAACGCGAACAGCGAATCTTCTTTCAGGAAGTATTCAATGGGGATGTTCGTGGTCCAGCCGTAATCGTAAGCCAGCGCCAGCGCAAACTTCGCTTCCGGCTTGATGCCGGCGCGATTGGCGATCTCGCGCGTTGGCACGCCGGTCCAGATATTGTCCAGCCGCGACCAGCGGGTGACGCAGTGAAAGTCGGCGTAGACTTTCACCGAAGGTAACTCGGTAAACTCGTCGAGCGAGAAAGAGAGCGGGTTGTCGACTAAGCCGTCGACTTCAAATTTCCAGGTGGCCAGATCGACCGGTGGAGCGCCGTGCGCATCCAGGACGGGCCATCTCTTGGTGCGCGATTGACCGGGCGGAATCCGGTTTTCGCGACGAGTATCGGGAGAAATAATTATCCCGGGTTCCGTGATTTCTTCAGGCTTCCGCGGATCGTCCGATTGGTATTTAGGATCTTTGATGAGGCTGTCGAGAAAACTCATATACAACAGAAGTCAGACGTCAGAAGCCAGACGTCAGAAGCCAGACGTCAGAAGCCAGACGTCAAGATTTTAGTTGGCAGCGGTCTGTCTCTTGACCAACGAATCAACCAGCTCGCGTTCTTTTTCCACGAGCGTCCGCAACGTTTCGCGAAAGATGCGTTGGGCCAGCGAGCGATCGCGCAGCAGCAGCGTGTGCAGCGACTCGTCTTCCCACTTGAGCACCGTCGAATCTTCTTTTGCACGCGCGGAAGCCGAGCGCGGAATGCCACACAACAGCGCCAGCTCACCGAGGATCGTGCCCGGCGTGGCTTCGGTTAAGACCAGGTTATTCCCTTCGCGTTCGACGAAGACTTCAATTCGGCCGGTGAGAACCAGCACTGCAAATTCCGCGGTCTCGCCTTCTCGTAACAGCATCTCGCCCGCGGCCAGTTGTTTCACCTCGCCGGCGGCCAGCAATCTTCGCGTGCCATTTTCGGTGAATCCCTGCAAGAGCGGGAAGGTCGTCATCAATTGCGCAAATTGATCATTCATTTTGGAGTTGTCCTCGGTCATTGGCTTATGAAGTTGTTGGGACGCGCGTTGATTAATTTCATGGCTTCGTCAATGTGATCGACAGGGACGCCGTCTTCCAGGCTCAACTCATCAAAAGGAAACAAAAAGATTTGCGACAGCGCGAAAATAGATGGCCCGGCCGGGATGTCATAAAGCAATGGAATAAAAGAAGAAGAAGCCCCGTTCATTTGCGGACGACGACTAGCGCGAATCAAAACGGCCGACTTCGGTTGTTTCTGTTTCAGATACTGCTGATACGATTCGAGGTTCCGGCTGTTTTTATTGATGTAGAGCACCTTGCTGATGCTGATTTCCCCGACTATTAAATAGTACGTTTCAGATTTCTTATCGAGGCCAACCCCTTTGATCTCATAGTACTTCGACGAGTCGTAGGTGAGTTCGCCCCTCACAATGAAGTCCGCTTTTTGGCATTCCCACCACCACTGCGGGTGTCCCTCCTGGCCGAGCGCGTGAGCCTGGAGCAACACGAAAGTAATTGCGATAAGCAGCGCTCTTCTCATGGCCCAACCGCATATCGGACATCTCTATTTGGGGGAGCTGCGTTCCGCGAGCTTAATCAATTCTTCCGGCATCCATTTGCCGACGCCTTTGTCTGCGGCGCCCTGAATGCCTTTCGATCGATCGTGCCAATCGTCGCGAGTACCTTCGCCGCCGCGATCGCGTTCGTAGTTTTCAGTTTGCTCCAGCGACAGCACAATGCCCTGCGCGATACCGTTCCAATCTTTCTGTTGAATGCCGCGGAGCACCAGCGGCAGACCGGCTGACCAGTCCTCTTCCGGCGCGCGGGCATCCTGCTCGGGAATGGTCAAATTGTGCGTCGGCGGCAACGGCCCGCGGGAAAACTCTTTCACCAGTTGCTTGGCGATGTCGCGATAAGCCGTCTGCGGATTCTCTTGTCGAATTGCCTGAGCGCGCCGGAAAAGATCGGCCACGCTCGTCTGTTGTTCGCTCATGGTTGATTTGGGGTTACCTTACACGCGTGGCCAGGCGAACTCAAGGCGGTATTGGAGCGCGGGCATCCTTGCCCGCAAAGCGCGCGAAGCACGCTCGTCTTTGGCGCTCATGCGGGCAGGCATGCCCGCGCTCCATTGAGGATCGCTTGATCCGGTCGCTGTCGATTCTGATAGGGGCGCAGGGGAAACCCAATCCGATTAACTGGCGTCTAACGCGGTGAATCTGGTCTTCCCCGCGCTGCATTCCGGCGAGTTGCTTTTGCCTTTTCGTTAGCTTGAAATTCTCGTTTCAAGGAGCCCAAGCCCATGACTCTCCCGAGCCGTCTTGTCTCGATCCTGCTGGTCTACTGTTTTGTCGTTGCGCCTGCCGTTCCACAAGCGGCCACGGTTCAATCCGCCAATCGAGCGACCAATCGCAGCGGGCCAGACGTGGACCGGAGCATTTTTGATCGCACCTTCAATTTCCTCTCGAGTCTGCTTTTGAGTTCAGGCGCTGCTGACGAAAGTTCAAAAGAAGAATCCGGGCTGAAATTTCGCCTGAGCGAAGCGCCGAGCCAGCCGGCAGCCAAAGCTGTCAACAAAATCGTCAGCGCGTCGGTGCTTTCAGCGAACGAGACACAGGCGATTCTGAATCGACTTCCGCCGCTGCAGATTGACCCGAATGATCAAGTTGATTTCGCTTTGCGAGAAAAATCTCTGCCGCCACCGCGCACCGGCGCTATCACCATGCAACCGTTTCCGGGCGCAGGAGGATCTGCGCCGGCCGATCAAAATCTGCGCGCGCCGCTCGAAGTCGTTCGTTATTCACCCGAAGGCGAGGTGCCGGTCGCGGCGGCTTTAAGCATCACGTTTTCGCAGCCAATGGTGCCCGTTACCTCACAGCAGGAAGCTGCTGAGAATGTTCCGGTGAAGCTCTCGCCAACAGCGCCGGGCAAGTGGCATTGGATTGGAACAAAGACCTTGCTGTTCGAACCCGATGTTCGCTTTCCGATGGCCACGCGTTATGCGGTCGAAGTGCCGGCGGGAACAAAATCAGCAAACGGGAATGCTTTGGCCCAAACCAAAGCGTGGACTTTCACGACGCCTCCTCCGACAGTGAAGAACTTTTTCCCGGGGAAAGACACTGTCCGGCCGCGAGATGTGCTCATGTTTGCGGAGTTCGATCAGCGAATCAACCCGGCCGCGATACTCGCAAAACTGAGGGTGACTGCCGGCTCAACTCAAATCGCAACTCGCCTGGCGACCAAAGAAGAGATCGATGCCGACGAAACCGTCAAAGACCTGGTTAAGAATGCCGAGAAGGATCGCTGGCTGGTATTTCGCGCGATTGACCGAAAGGGCGCGAGCGCGAATGCGCTGCCCGCGGCGGCGAACGTGAGCGTCGCGCTACAGTCCGGCGCGCCATCGGCTGAAGGCCCGGCAGAGACGAACAAGCCGCAGATTTTTTCGTTCATGACGCTTTCTCCACTGCGGGTCGTAAGAAGTTATTGCTTTTATGACCCCAGTACTCCGTGCATTCCTGAGCATCAATGGCAGATTGAATTCAACAGCTCTCTGGGCCTGCAGACATTCGACCCGGCACTCCTTCGTGTAGAACCGGCCATCGGGCAGCTGAATGTCAGCGTCGGCGGCAACATTTTACGAATCGACGGCGCGAAGAAAGCAAACACGAAATATCGCGTGACGATTGATAAGTCCTTCCGAGATCAGTTTGAGCAAACGCTCGGTCAGGATGCGACTGTCGAATTCAATGTAGGTCCCGAGCCGGCGCGCATTGGCATGTCGGGCCAGGGCCTGGTCGTGCTTGATCCGCAGGGCCCGCGACAGCTTTCGCTGTACAGCGTGAACTATCAGACTGTGCGAGTCAGTCTGTACGCGGTGGCGCCTGAGGACTGGCGGGCGTTCCAGGCTTACCGGCGAGTCATTTATCAGAAGATGTTGAATCCGCCGTCGCCGCCCGGACGCCTCGTCTGGTCTCAACATCTTGAGCTTAAGCAGGCGGCGAACGAGATGATCGAGACGCCAATCGATCTGTCACCGGCGCTTAGGGATGGACTGGGCCAGGTGATCGTGGCGGTGGAATCGATCACGCCACGGAACGATAACTATCACACCCCTCTGTTGTCCTGGGTGCAGTCGACGCAAATCGGCCTCGACGCATTTCTCGATAACGATCAGTTGGTCGGCTGGGCTAATTCGCTGTCTGATGGGTCGCCGCTCCGGGACGTGCAGATGCAACTCATGCCCGCGAAAGTCTCGGCTGTCACCAGCGCCGACGGTCTGGCGACACTGCAACTAAAGCCGGACGCACTTGCGCTGAAAAGTATGCTCATCGCGCGGCGCGGTAATGACGTCGCGTTCCTGCCCGAAGATGCGGCAAACATCTGGGGCGACAAGGGCGAATGGTTCCGCCAGCCAAAGCCTGATGAGTTGCGCTGGTACGTCTTTGACGATCGCAAGCTCTATCGTCCGGGCGAAGACGTGCATGTGAAAGGTTGGATTCGACGTCTCGGCACAGGCAAGGGCGGCGATGTTGGCCCACTTAACGGAGCAATTAAGCGAATCAACTATGTGCTGGAAGACTCTCAAAACAATGAAGTGTTGAAGGGCACGGCAATGCCGAATGCCTTCAGCGGTTTCGATTTCGCGTTCAAGCTGCCCGCCAACATGAACACCGGCAGCGCCCAGTTGAAATTCAAAGCCGAAGGATCGTTGAAAGGCTTTGAGTCTGACGAATGGTTTCACAACCTCGAAGTGCAGGAGTTCCGGCGGCCGGAATTTGAAGTTACCGCCAAGCTGGAAAGTGAGGGGCCGCTCTTTGTCGGCGATCATGCTGAAGTGAGTGTGGCGGCGAATTACTTCACCGGCGGCGGATTGCAGAATGCCGACGTGACCTGGGAAGTGCAATCGCGGCCGACTACCTTCACGCCGCCGAATCGCGACGATTTCAGCTTCGGAAAATGGACGCCGTGGTGGCAAAGCTCCTCGAGCGATTACGATGAAAACAAAGAAGAAAAATTAAGTGGTCACACCGATGCTGACGGCAAGCATCGTCTGCGCATCGACTTTGATTCGGTAAAACCGGCGCTGCCGGCGAACGTCAGCGCTTACGCCAGAGTCCAGGACGTGAACCGGCAGGAGTGGACCTCGACCGCCACGATGCTGGTGCATCCGGCAAACCTCTACGTGGGCCTGAAAAGCGAGAAGACCTTTGTGCAGCAGGGCGAGCCGCTGTTGGTCCAGTCGATCGTTACGGATCTCGACGGCCGCGCTGTTGCCAACCGGGACGTATCGATGCGTGCGGTGCTGGTCGAGTGGAAACAAATCAAAGGCGAATGGACTGAGGTGGAAACCAATCCACAGGATTGTCAGATCAAGTCCGCCGCGAATCCGATGCCGTGCACCTTTGATTCGAAACTCGGCGGCACTTATCGGGTGAAGGCGACAATCAAAGATGATCGCGGCCGCGCGAATGAAACTGAGATGACTCTCTGGGTCGCGGGCGGCAAGCAAATACCGAATCGCGGCGTCGACGAAGAGAAGGTCGGGTTGATTCCCGATCGCAGGGAATACAAAGCCGGCGACACGGCTGAAATTCTGGTGCAGGCGCCGTTCACGCCCGCTGAAGCGGTGATGACCTTGCGGCGTTCCGGCATTGTCAGGACTGAGCATTTTCGGATCGACGCGCCCACATACACTCTGCGGATTCCGATCGAGGAATCGTGGACGCCCAACGTGCACGTGCAGGTTGATGTGGTCGGGTCAGAACCGCCTGCGGTAGCGGGCGGGCCTACCTCAACCGAAAAGGATCGCACCAAGCCCGCGTACGCCAGCGGTGAGATCAATCTTTCAATTCCACCACTCGCGCGAAAGCTCACAGTAACGGCGGCGCCGCGCGACAGGACTCTCGAACCCGGCGGCAACACAGTCATCAATGTCGAAGCAAAGGACGCCAACGGCAACGCGGTGAAGGACAGTGAACTGGCCGTCTGGGTGGTCGATGAATCGGTCCTGGCCCTAATCAATTATCACCTCAGCGACCCGATGACTTTGTTCTATTCAGAGCGGGAAAGCGACGTCGGCGATTTTCACTTGCGGCAGGAACTGGTATTGAGTCTCAGCGCGCTTCCGGCCGGCGAAAGGGAAAGATTCATAGAGCAATTCTGGAGTCGTCGGGGTGGTGGCGGAGGCGGCGCGATGGAGACCGTCAACGTTGTGTCGGAGGACAGGTCTGTCAATGCGTCGCGGGAGATTACGGCCTTGCCAATTAACGGCCGGAACTATTCGAGCTTTTCGCTGATGAGGTCGGGAGTCAACATAGTTACGAAGTCCGGCACAAACGAGCTGCCGATTCGTCTCCGCGAAAACTTCAACGCCCTCTCCACATTTGCGCCGTCGGTTCACACTGACGCCAACGGCCGCGCGCAGGTACAGGTAAAGCTGCCCGACAATCTCACTCGTTATCGCGTGCTAGCCGTAGCGGTCGCCGGAAGCAAGCAGTTTGGCACAGGTGAATCGACGATTACGGCGCGGCTGCCGTTGATGGCGCGACCATCCGCGCCGCGCTTTTTGAATTTTGGCGATCGATTTGAATTGCCGATCGTGCTGCAGAATCAGACTGATAAACCAATGGCGGTCGATGTTGCCGTGCGGGCGACGAATGCCGGTTTCATCGATCGTCTGGAGGCGGCACTTGCGCCGCCGGTCGGGACAAGTCCCGACTCTAAACGGAACGAAGTAAGCATCAGCGGACGGCGCGTCACTGTCCCGCCCAACGATCGCGTCGAAGTCCGCATTCCTGCCGCTGCGAACAAAGCGGGCACGGCCCGATTCCAAATTGGTGCAATCTCAGGTAGCTGGTCCGATGCGTCCGAAGTCGAGTTGCCGGTGTGGACGCCGGCGACCACCGAAGGCTTTGCGACTTACGGCGAGATAGATCAAGGCGCCATCAATCAACCAATCACGGCGCCGGCGAATGTCCTCCCGCAATTCGGCGGATTGGAAATCGACACTTCATCGACCCAGCTTCAGGAATTGACCGATGCGTTCATTTATCTCACCGGCTATCCATATGAATGCTCTGAGCAGTTGGCCTCGCGCGTCATCACGATTGCCGCGCTGCGTGACGTGCTCGGTGCTTTCGGCACGCATGCCTCCGGCGTGCCGCTCGGGGATGCTCAGCACGCCGGAGGCGTGCGTACCGGCGACATGGAGGCCGCCGTCACCCGCGATCTGAAACGTTTGCAGGGCATGCAAAACGACGATGGCGGTTTTGGGTTCTGGCAGAGGGGTAACGAATCGTGGCCGTATCTGAGCATTCATGTGGCGCACGCGCTGGCCCGCGCGCGGCAAAAGAAATTCGATGTGCCCAGGGAGATGTTCGCGAATTCGCAGATGTACCTGCGCGAAATCGAATCGCACATTCCTTCGCGTTACGGCGTGGATGCGCGTCGCGCAATCATTGCGTATGCGCTTTACGTGCGCGCGCAGATGGGTGACGCGGATGCGGCCCGCGCGCGGAAGCTGATTGCGGAAGCAGGTCTGGAAAAACTGTCTCTAGAATCGGTCGGTTGGTTGCTGTCGGTACTTTCGAAAGATAAAGATTCGCAGAATGAGGTCGCAGCGATCAGGCATCTGCTCGACAACCGCGTGACTGAAACCGCCGGGATGGCGCACTTCGTTTGTTCATATAATGACGGCGATTACCTCTTGCTCAATTCAGATCGACGCGCAGACGGCGTCATTCTCGAAGCCCTGATTTCAGATCAGCCGAACAGCGATCTGATTCCAAAGATCGTGCGCGGACTGCTGGGCCAACGGACTCACGGACGCTGGGCGAACACGCAGGAGAATGTATTTATCCTGCTGGCGCTCGATCGTTACTTCAACACCTTCGAAAAAGTAACGCCTAATTTTGTGGCGCGCGCCTGGCTCGGCGAGCGCTTTGCCGGCGCGCAGCAATTCAAAGGGCGTTCGACCGGACGCAATCAACTCAACGTCCCGATGAGTTATCTGGCAAATCAAAACGGAGTTCAGAATCTGTTGCTGGATAAGAATGGAACCGGTCGGCTCTACTATCGAATTGGTTTGAATTACGCGCCGGCGGATCTGAATCTGAAGCCGGTCGATTATGGCTTTGTTGTCGAGCGCAGCTACGAAGCAGTCGATAACCCGGCGGATGTTTCGCGTGATGCGAATGGCACTTGGCACATCAAAGCCGGGGCGCGCGTCCGCGTGCGTTTGACGATGGTGGCCAACGCCCGCCGATATCACGTGGCCCTGGTTGATCCTTTGCCGGCCGGGCTGGAGGCGCTGAACCCAACTCTGGCGACGACCGGAGCGCTGCCGCGCGACGCGGAACAAACTGATGCCGGCGGCGCCGGCCGTTCGTTTGGCTGGTGGTGGTGGCGCGCCGAATGGTTTGAGCATCAGAACCTGCGCGATGATCGCGCGGAGGCGTTCACCTCGCTCTTGTGGGAAGGCGTGTACAAATATTCATACGTTGCGCGCGCAACTACGCCGGGCGAATTCATCGTGCCACCGGCGAAGGCCGAAGAGATGTATCACCCGGAGACGTTTGGCCGAGGTAAGACGGATCGGGTGAGGGTTGAATAAGAAGAAGAGGGTCCACAGATTACGCAGATTACACAGATTGGGAAAAGACATGAACCTGCTAATCAGCTCAGGTTTTTTCAATCTGTGTAATCTGTGTAATCTGTGGACAACTTCTTCAAATCGATTGCAGTTCCTTCCGCGTGAATTCATCTTCGACATTGCCCGTGTTCAGGGTCGAGGCAGGTTCGAACAGAAGGACTTCGCACTCCTCTTCGGCAAAGGGCCGATGTTCGACGCCGCGCGGCACGATGATGAATTCGCCCGGCTCAATCCACTGCTCATGCTCGGCGCCATTCTCGCGATAATCCATGCGAAAGCGGCCCTTCACGACCAGGAACATTTCGTCTTCGTTTTCGTGATGATGCCAGGTGAACGGACCCTCGAACTTCACCAGCTTGATGAGCTGACCATTCAGTTCGCCGGCGACGCGTGGGTTCCAATGATCGCGAATGAGCGAGAGCTTTTCGGTAATATTGATCTTGTTCATACCTTTGGAGTGCGGCGGCTTGACGCCGCTTTCCCATGGCTATCGCCGCCGCTGGCAAATCCAAAGCGCCGTCAAGCCGGCGCACTCCAAATTAATTCACGATCCCCATTTGCCAGAGCATGAACGCGTAATCGAAAGCGGTTTCGTGATAAGCGTCGTAACGTCCGGAGGCGCCGCCGTGACCGGCGCCCATGTTTACTTTCAGCAGCAGCGGATTGTTATCAGTCTTGAAGTCGCGCAGCTTCGCCACGAACTTCGAGCCTTCCCAGTACGGCACCTGACTGTCGTTGAGCGAAACTTTGACCAGCATCGCCGGGTAGTTTGCTTTGTGAATGTTGTCGTAAGGCGAGTACTTCTTCATGTAATCGTAAGCCGGCTTCTCGTTCGGATTGCCCCACTCGATGTATTCACTGGTCGTCAAAGGCAGCGAGGCATCGAGCATCGTATTGAGCACGTCGACGAAAGGAACCTGGGCCAGCACGGCTTTGAATAAATCGGGCCGCAGGTTTGAAACGGCGCCCATTAACAGGCCGCCGGCGCTGCCGCCCTGGATCACGATGCGGTTTTTCGAAGTGTACTTGTTGTTGATTAAGTGTTCCGCGCAGGCAATGAAGTCGGTGAAGGTATTCATCTTGTTCATCATGCGACCAGCGTCACGCCAGGGCTCGCCCAGTTCCCCGCCGCCGCGAATGTGACCGATGACGAAAACCACACCGCGATCGAGCAACGTCAGGCGGCTGGCAGAGAACGTCGGCGGAATCGAAATGCCGTACGAGCCATAGCCGTAAAGCAACAGCGGCGCAGAGCCGTCCAGCTTCACCGTCTTGCGATAAACCACCGACATCGGAATCTTTGTTCCATCTGACGCTGTGGCAAAGACGCGCTCAGCTTTGTAATTCGCTTTGTCGAAGCCGCCGGGAACTGCCTGCTGTTTGCGCAGCGTCGCCTGGCGCGAGTTCATGTCGTAATCGAAAACTGAACTCGGCGTGGTCAAAGACTGGTAGTTATAACGGACGACGGTCGTCTTGAATTCGCGATTGCCGGAAATGCCGGCCGAATAAACCGGTTCGGGAAAAGCGATGCGATGGCGGCTGTTGTCTTTGAAATTGAGCACCTCGATCTGCTCCAAACCATTTTCCCATTCCGAGGCGACCGCATGATCCGAAAAGAGGTTGAGGCTTTCAATCTTCACCGCCGGCCGGTGGGCGATGAATTCCTTCCAGTTCTGTTCCGATGGATCAGAGACCGGCGCCGTCACCACGCGAAAATTCTTGGCGCCTTTGTTGGTGCGGATATAGAAAAGATCGCCACGATGATCGACGTCGTATTCATGGTCCGCCTGGCGCGGCACGATCACTTTCCAACTGGCATTCGCGTCGCCGGCCGGAATGTAGCGATACTCAGTCGAGGTTTTGCTGAACGCACCCATAAGAATCACCGCCTTGTCGCGGGTGCGGTCAACTCCAATATCAAAGAGTTCGTCCTTCTCCTCATAAACGAGCTCGTACTTGTCAGTGCCCAGCACGTGACGCCAAAGCTTGTCGTTGCGCTTCGACACCTGATCTTCGGTCACGTAGAAGATGGTTTTGTTGTCGGTAATCCAGGCGATGGCATCGACGCGCTCCATGCGATCCGGCAACAACTCGCCGGTCGTCAAATTTTTGAAATTGAGCGTGTACTGGCGGTAGCCGGTGTCGTCGGTTGAGTACGCGAGAATGTTTCCGTCATCACTGGGCGCGAAGTTGCCGATAGCCATGAACTTCTTGCCCTTCGCCATTTCATTCAAGTCGAGCAGGACCTGCTCGGGAGCCTCGACTGAACCCTGCTTGCGGCAATAGATCGGATATTGCTGACCTGCGACGGTGCGCGAATAATAAAAATAATCGCCCCAGCGATAAGGCACCGTCACGTCGGTCTGTTTAATGTGGCTGAGAATTTCGTTATAGAGCTTGTCCTGCAAAGCCTCAGTCGGTTTCATCACGGCCGACGAGTAAGCGTTCTCGGCTTCGAGGTGGGCGATGACCGCGGGGTTGGTTTTCTCGCGCAGCCAAAAATAATTATCGACCATGCGGTCGCCGTTGATCTCGGTGACCTTGGGTTTCTTTTCAGTTGCCGGCGGTTGCAGCAGCATTGGTGACTTTCCATCCTGGGCCAGGACATTTATGGATGCAAACATTGAAATTGAAAGAGCCAGGAGCAGTACGAACAGGTTTGGTTTCATTGATACGTCCTTACGTAATTTGGAGTGCGCCGGCAGAGCGCAGCGGCGACGGCGCTTTGGATTCAGGTCACTGTCTTTTGACTACATCTCCTCTTGCACTAGCGCAATTGTTACGTACGATCCAGAGCGCCGTCGCCGCTGCGCTCTGCCGGCGCACTCCAAATTATTTGCGTTGATTACGACGAGCTCACGGCTCGTCAGTCATGAACCGTTCAACCACGAAGCGGATCGCCCCACCCTGATTGAACGTACACTCCGTCTTTAACAATACAGGGCACGGTTGGATCGCCGCCGGAATACTTGAACATCTCCGCGCGAAATTCCTTATTCGTTTGCGCATCGCGATCGATGAAGGTAAGGCCCTTTGAATTGTAGTATTCGCGCGCCTGTTGGCAGTACGGACAACCTGGTTTGGTGTAGATGACCAGCGACACCGAGTTCACCTCCGTTGGAATGTTTTGAGTTTAGCGAATGTAACGCGAGCTGTCAGCTGGCGCGGCGATGGAGCGCGCCCCGTCGGAGCGCGGGCATCCTTGCCTGCATGAGCAGCGATTAGAGCGACTTGGTGCGAAAGTGCATGACTGATATTGAGTGATTGAGCGCGCTGCGCACGCTTTGCGGGCAGAGATGCCCCCGCTCCGTGGAGAAAAAAAGCGGGAACGAGCGTGCCTCAACGCTCGTCCCCGCAGCGCGACCAGGCAGGTTATTCGGAATCAGCCCCTCCGAAAAGAACTTAGTCACGCTGAGTTGACGCAAGCTGTTAGATGGCGCTTGGTCCAGGAACGCAAGTTAACAACTTGCGCTACTAATTCCGGCGCGCGTCGCGGCGATTCTGCCGGAGGTCACGCACATCGCCCCGTCGATCTCTTAAGTCTCCGCGCAGGTCGCGTTGGTCGCCGCGAATTTCACGCGTGTCACCGTTAATTTCCTGCCGGTCGGCGCGCAGCTCTGCTCTGGACGCATCATCACGCCGGTCCTGGCGCAACTCACGAATGTCGGCGTTGCGCTCGGTAACATCCTGGCGAATCTCGCGCCGATCGCCGCGAACCTCTCTGGTATCAGCCCTGATCTCGTGACGGTCGGCGCGCAGCTCGCGTCGCTCAGCCCGATTGATCCGTTGCGCATAGGCCGCAGTGCCCAGCGCCAGCAAACAACTCGTCAACAATGCAATTTGAATAACAGTTCGTCTCATTTCGATCCCTCCTGAATTTGATTTGACCCTTAATAATAGAACCAAGGTCCGCTTCAGAAGAGGCAGAGGAGAAAAACGACGAGGCGAAATTGGCTGAGCCTGCACGTTTCTTTCGCGGCGAACCCTAACAGCAAATTAGACGCGACGGTTTGGAGGATGGACGAAGTTTTTGGTTCGATTCAAATCGAGCTCGGCAGTGCCCAAATTTCATCGGGGCGTTTCTCTAGCCCAGGCGTTTACGCCTGGGTGAGAATAGCAGGAGCGCCTGAAAGCCCCGTTAACGGGGCTTTGAATCTGAATGGTGCCGATGTCCCAGGCGTAAACGCCTCGGCTGGAGAAAGTCCTCTCAAATAGAGACCCAACCTGGAACACTCTAATCTTCCAGATTTTAGGCTGAAGTTGTACATTGACGCTCGCACGGTGGCCACAGCGGCAGATGGAGCAGCAAATCCACTTTTGTACGACGCCTGATAACGTCCAGATCGCATATGCGACGGTGGGCGCCGGGCCGCCGCTCGTCAAAGCCGCGAATTGGTTGAGTCATCTGGAATTTGATTGGGAGAGTCCAATCTGGCGGCACCTGCTCCGCGAGTTCTCGCGCGATCATACATTCATCCGTTACGACGAACGCGGCAACGGGCTGTCCGATTGGAAAGTTGCCGACCTTTCATTCGAAGCCTGGGTGGCGGATCTTGAATCAGTGGTGAATGCCGCCGGTGTGGATCGATTTCCATTGCTCGGAATCTCACAGGGAGGCGCCGTAGCAGTCGCCTATGCCGTGCGTCATCCGGAAAAGGTCTCGCACTTGATCCTCTATGGGGCTTACGCGCGCGGTTGGGCCCAGCGCGATTCACCTGAAGAGATCGAGCAGCGGCAGGCGGCGCTCACGCTGGTGCGTTTAGGATGGGGAAAAGACAATCCGGCGTTTCGACAGCTTTGGACTTCGCTCTACGCGCCGGACGCGACGCCGGAACAGGCGCAATCTTTTAACGATCTACAGCGCGTCTCAACCTCACCCGAGAATGCCGTCAAGCTGCTCACCGAGATGGGCAATATCAATGTGGCCGATCTGCTGAGCCAGGTCAGAGTCCCCACGCTCGTGTTGCATTGTCCGGATGAAGCCGGCGTGCCATTTGAAGAAGGACGCAAACTGGCCGGCACCATTCCCGGCGCGCGCTTCGTACCGCTCGAAGGTCGCAATCACTTGCTGCTCGAGGGTGCGCCGGCGTGGGGCAAGTTCGTCCGCGAGATTCGCCGGTTCATCGGCGCCCCGGAAACCTCGGCGTTGGCACAGACTTCTTCGGATGTGGGGACGGCGATCGGCCACGGCGACATCCACCGGTCAGATTTGCCCGAACGTTACACCCTGATTTCATTCCTCGGCGTCGGCGGGATGGGTGAAGTTTATCTCGCAGACGATAAGAAACTGGGACGCAAGGTCGCGCTCAAAACGCTGCCCGCTGAGTTCACCAACGACAACGAGCGGCTTCGTCGATTTCAGCACGAGGCGCGCGCGGCGTCCGCACTGAATCATCCGAACCTGCTGACGATCTATGAGATTGGCTCGGAGGCCGGCGCTTATTTTATCGCGACGGAATACGTCGATGGTTTGACGTTGCGCGCAATGCTCAAACGCGGCCGATTGAAAGTCGATCAAGCGCTGGACATCGCCCAACAGACAGCCTTCGCTTTGACGGCTGCTCACGGCGCCGGCATTGTGCATCGCGATATCAAGCCCGAAAACATAATGGTGCGCCAGGATGACATCGTAAAGGTGCTCGATTTCGGTTTGGCCAAACTGCTCGAGGATCACGCGCGCGACATGATCGATCACGAAGCGGACACGCGTGCTTTGGTTCTGACCGATCCCGGCCGCGTGCTGGGGACCCCGCAATATATGTCGCCCGAACAGGCGCGCGGCATGGACATCGATGCGCGCACAGACATCTGGAGTTTGGGCGTAATGATCTACGAAATGCTTGCCGGCCGCCCTCCATTCTTCGGCGAAACTAAAAGTCACACGGTGGTCGCCATCCTGGAAAGCGAGCCGCCGGCGTTATCCACTTTTGCCCCTGAGGCCCCGCCGGAATTTCAAAGGATTGTTCGCAAGGCGCTGACAAAAGACCCCGATAACCGTTATCAGACCGCGCGCGATTTAATGATCGATCTCAGAAATTTGCGGCGCGACCTGGACTTCCAAAGCGAACTTGAACGCATGAGTTCAGGTGATACGGGACCCCGACGCAAGCCGGAATAACCAACAATCTCCCAGCGCCATTTGTCGCCCCCTCGAACAAGTCTTCGGGTAGCCCGATCAATCTACAAATGTCCCGTGTTGTTTCACTTCTGACCGAAACACTTTGGTACGCCACATTGACTCCTCACATTTGACACAAAATGAGCAACTCTTCACAGCACTCGTCCATCACACACACGGCTCCTCGATTGCAAGTGCTTTACAAGTTCTTTGTAAATCGGTTTGGCCATGCGCAGCTTGGCGTTAATTCAGATGGTTTCCGGCGCCATCGCTCACATGGAGAATACCGAAATGAATTTTGCTCGTTTTCCTCACTTACGCACCGTGAAGTTTGCCCCGGCCGCCGTCTTTCTTCTGTTTCTAATCACAAACCTGACTGGCTTCTATTTCAGTCCGGCTTTTGCCCCGGTGGTCGAAGCCAGGTTACAGACTCCGAGTGATTTCATTCCGCTCGATATTCCGCAATCAGGCGATTGCGATCTCGATTTGATCATTTTCCGCGCCGGCGAGCGCGCCGGAGTTGACCCGCGATTCATCCATGCGGTGATTCAACAGGAATCGCGTTACAACCCGGATGCTACTTCACCAGTCGGCGCCAAGGGCTTGATGCAATTGATGCCTGATACCGGCAAGCGTTTTCACTGCACGGATCTCAAAGACGAAAAGTGTAATGTCGAAGCAGGCACGAAATATCTCTCCTGGCTTTTGAAGAGATTCAATGGCGATGTTTCGCTGACGCTGGCCGCTTATAACGCCGGCGAAGGGGCAGTCGACAAATACAAGGGCATCCCACCCTACAAGGAAACCGAACACTACGTGAAGAAGATCGTCGCCAACTATGGCAAAAGCTATCACCCAATCGTCTCGCCGGATCAGGCGAAGATTGAGTTTCATCTGACGGCTGATGATCAATCCGTTCGCAGCGAATAATTCGATCCGGACAACTTAACACCTCAAGAAAAGACAAAGCCGGGAAGTCTTTTACTCCCAATATTTCGTTTAGAGGCGGGCGTTGCCCGCCTGCTCGAGGTCATATCGAAGGGTCTGTCGAGTAATTTGGCAAGCGGCGGGCAACGCCCGCCTCTAAACGTAGATCCGCTTTCGCTGAGAACGGTTCAGCGGCTAAGGCAAAAATCTGGCTTCACAGGCTCGGGTCAGATAGAATCTTCGGCGATCGTGTTTTGAACTTCCTGGAGAACGTTTACCCGACAAACGTTGCTCAGAATCGGCAGCCGCAGGGTCTATCAAGGAATGGCGGCTCTTTCACCGGGCACCACACTCGGCCGCTACGAAATCATTTCGCCACTCGGCGCCGGCGGAATGGGCGAAGTCTATCTGGCGCATGACAGCACTCTCGATCGCCGCGTAGCGCTGAAGGTTCTGCCCGAAAGCGTGGCGTCGGACCGCAATCGCATGCAGCGGTTTGTGCAGGAAGCCAAGGCCGCCTCCGCGCTCAACCATCCCAACATCATCACCATTCATGAAATCGGGACCGAGCCCGGCGCGCACTTCATGGTGACCGAGTTCATCGAAGGTGAAAATCTGCGCCATTACCTGCGCAAGCCGATGACGCTGCTCGAAGCCATCGACATCGCTGTCCAGGTCGCCTCGGCGCTGGCGATGGCGCATGCGGCCGGCATCATCCATCGCGATATCAAACCCGAAAACATGATGGTGCGACAGGACGGGATCGTGAAGGTGCTCGACTTCGGCCTGGCAAAACTGACTGAACGCTGGCGCAAAGATGAAGTCGATCGCGATGCCGCGACCCAGGCCTTTGTACATACGGAACCAGGCGCGGTGGTGGGCACCACGGCTTATCTTTCACCTGAGCAGGCGCGGGCCCTGGACGTGGATACGCGCACTGATGTCTGGAGTCTCGGCATCGTGCTCTACGAGATGATTACCGGGCGCGCGCCTTTCAAAGGCGAGACTGCCAGTGATACGAGCGCCTTGATCCTCACCGCTGAGCCGCCGCCCCTGGCTGAGTCGGTGCCCGACGCTCCGTTTGAGATCGAGCGCATCGTGCGCAAGGCCCTGCAGAAAAAACGCGATGAGCGTTACCAGACGGTGAAGGACATGCTCCTCGATCTGAAGAGCCTCAGACGCGAACTGGATGTGAGCGCGGCGATTCAACGTTCGGGCACTGCTTCCTATGCGAGCGGCATGACACGGCCGGCGCTATCGACCGGGCCGCCGCCGCTGACCAACCAGACTTCTGTATTGACCAAGCAGTTCGGTCTTAGCCGGACGGCGCAAATAGTTGTCGGGGTGCTCCTCTTGATTCTTGCCGGTGCGGGCGTCTTTTGGTGGCGGCGTCGCGAGGCGGAGACTAATCGCATCGGCACGGTGACAGTCACCCAGTTAATCGGGCGCAAGAATGATCTCGGCGAAACCGGCGCGAGTCACGCGCGCTTTTCGCCTGACGGAAAATTCGTCGCCTATGCATCGCCGAAGGGAAACGGCAGTGCGATTTGGTTAAAGCAGCTCAGCAGCGGTGAGCCGTTTTCGAATCAGGGAGAGATGCCGGCGGTCTCCAGTCCCGTCTGGTCACCAGATGGTTTGCAGATCGCCTTTATCTCAAAGCGCGATGGGCAAAACGGCATCTGGAGCATGGCTGCGTTCGGTGGTTCGCCCATCTTGCTCCAGCCTCTGGAAGGCTATACGCAGGAGCTCATCGCCTGGACCCGGAGTGGAAAAATTTATTTCGTCAGAAACGACAAGCTCTACGCGTTCAATCTCTCGACGCACGAGATCTCGTCGCCGATTGGGACCGAAGGAGGCGCGCGCAATCGCCACTTTGCAATTTCGCCAAATGAAGATCGCGTTGCTTTTACGGATTTTACCGACGGGCAAAGCGACCTTTGGGTAGTCCCCATCGCCGGCGGCGCCCGCGTGCGCGTAACAAATGACAAGGCGCAGGACAGCAATCCGGTTTGGACCGCGGACGGAAGAAGGATTGTTTACAGTTCGAAACGCAACGGCATCAGGCAGATTTGCATGGTGCGCGCCGATGGTGGCCAGCCGGTGCAGTTGACCGTCAGTGACAGCAACACAAACGTTCTCGATATCTCGTCAGACGGCGGCAAGGTCCTTTACTCGACGGACCGCGACGAATCTGATTTGTGGAGCGTCAGGCTGGATCGCGACAAAGAGACGCAACTGACGTTAGAGAGCGGCATTGAATTGTGGCCCGATGTTTCTGCTGACAACACTGTAGTCTACCAGGCGAGTCGTGCGTTGACCGGCGCGGGCCTGCTCAATTCATTATTGATGGCCAGGTCGGCTGCGGGTGGCAGTCCCGATATCCAACTTGCCGCTGACGGTTTTGCGCCATTGTGGTCGCCCGATGGCAAGCAGGTAGCCTTCTTACGCAACGCAAACAGCACGACCGATCTGTGGGTGGTCCATTCCACGGGGGGAGATGCGAAGCAAGTTACCAGCGGCGGCGTGGTCTTCGGCGGCTTTGGGCAACTTCCCTACAACCGCGTACAGACACAGGACTTCCAATGGTCGCCCGACAGCTCCCGCTTAATTTTTTGTGCCGATGTCGCGGGAGTCAGCAACGTTTGGCAAGTCGGCCTTGACGCCGGTAAACCGGTCCAGCTGTCGGACAACAAAGATAGTGGTGTGCGCCTGTTCAATCCGATTTGGTCGGCCGACGGCCAACGAACAGCATGGCTGGCTCTCGAACCCGCACAGAAAGCCTGGAGCATCTGGATCGCAGCAGACGGTCATCAACAGCAGGTCCTGCGATCCGATTCAGTCATCGGCATCGTCGGCTGGGCGGCGTCAGGACAGGATCTGATTATCAAGCAAATTGCCGAGCGTGATTCTGCGCCAAACATTCCGGTTGACGTGATACTGACATTCCTATCGACTCGAGATGGCAAGCAGAGATCGCTGGCAACGCTACAGACAACATATTTTCAAAACATCAGGCTGGCTCCCAAACGCGACTTGATTGCCTTTGTCACGCGCAAAGACGGCGCTGACAGTTTACAAGTAATGCCGGCCAACGGCGGGCCGGCAAAATCAGTTCTGACGAGCAACGATCCGCGCGTCTATCTCGCATCTATTGTGTGGTCCCCGGACGAGCAATCGATTTACTACGGCAAGCAGTCAAGCTGGACATTGTTTTCGATGATCGACAACTTCAAGTAACTTCAGCTCAACTCTCAGGAGGAAGGTATGGCAACAAATTTGAAGCAGTACACGGATTTGCGCACCCTGCTCGATTCACTGGAAATCGGCGCGTTGAGGTTTTACCTCAGTGGCAAGGGCATGTCGCCGGCGCAGAAATACAAGTACCTGAGCGATATGCTAAGGCCAATCATCGACGAGGTGTGGCATCAGCAGCAGGCAGCCAACAAGTTGGTCGTCGAGGCGGATTGTCCTCCAGGTTACTACGATTGTGACGGATGCTGTGTGCCTTACAAGTGCCCGGACCTCGGGTCTTTAACGGCCGGGAAGAAAACCAAAGCGACCAAGCGCAAGAGTTAGGCGCGAGGATCACAAACCAGTTAGCGCAGAAGAAAGAGTGCGGCCTTACCACCGCACGGTGCGGCAAAGCTCTGGCCTTAACGTGGTGGCGGTGGTGAAGCTCGCGCTGCTATTGTCCAAAACCCGGCGTTGCGGGCGGCCGCAGTTCGTAATTCTTCGGCGGCTCAGCTCCCATTAGATAACGCACAAAATAATCCCAGCGCCGTCGCGTCATGTAGTTGCTGGCGGTGCCGTAACCGTGTCGTTGGTTCGGCAGCATCAACAGATCGAAATCCTTGTTCGCTTTGATCAAGGCATCGACGACCAAAAGCGTGTTGTAGGGCGGCACGTTGTCATCCACCGTTCCATGCGCCAGCAAGAGGTGCCCCTTCAAGTTCTTGGCCCAATTCTGGTTTGCCTGATCGTCATAATTTGTCTTGCCGTTTGCGTCCTTCGTCAGCAAACCGTGGTAGCGCTCGCCCCAGTCATCTTCGTAGACGCGATTATCATGATTGCCTGATTCGGAAATTCCGACTTTGAAGAAATCGGGATAACGAAACATCGCATCGGCGGTCGCATAACCGCCGCCCGAGTGACCCCAGATTCCAGCTCTGTCGATGTCTATCCAGGGATAGCGTTCCGCGAGCTGCTTCATCCCGGCAATCTGATCGGGCAGGGTGTTGTCGCCCATATTGGCGTAATAGAAATCGTGAAATTTCTTTGAGCGCAGCGGGTTACCCATGCCGTCAATCTGCACCACGATGAAGCCGAGTTCGGCCAGCGCCTGCGAATCTCCGCGCGCGGCTGAGAACGAACGGCTGCCGACACTGCCACCCTGTGGGCCGGGATAAACGTTATTGATGATCGGATACTTCTTCTTCTCATCAAGGTTTGTCGGCTTGTAAATCAACCCGTAGAGATCGGTTTGTCCGTCGCGCGCTTTGACCGTGATGGGTTGCGGCGGTTTCCATCCAGTCGCCAGCAGCTTCGAGATATCAGCCTTCTCGATGGTCGCGATCAGTTTGCCGTCAGCACTGCGCAAGACGGTCGTCGGCGGCACGTCGGGCTTGGAGTAATCGTCAAAGAAGAACCGGCCGCTGGGCGACAAGCTGATTGAGTGATTGCCGTCCTCCGGTGTCAGCAGGGTCATGCCCTTGCCGTCAAAGCCGATGCGATAGAAGTGTGCGAAGTAAGGATCGCGACCTTTCTCTTTGCCGTCAGCCAGAAAATAGATGAGCCGATTCTTTTCATCGACCTTCAGCACCTGTGTAACCGGTCCTTCGCCGGTCGTGATTTGATTTTTGAGTTTGCCCGTCGTCGCATCGTAGAGATAAAGCTGCCCCCAATTGTCGCGCTCGGAATACCAGATGATTTCATTCGACCCCGACAAGTAGTGCCAATTGACGCGGCCCTGTCCCGATTCGTATTGAGTGTCGACCTTTTCTTCCAGCACGTCGCGAATCTCGCCCGTCGCGGCATCAGCGATGCGCAATTGCGCGCGCTTGTGATCGCGTGAAGTGGAAACGAAGGCCAGCTGCTTTCCGTCCGGCGTCCATTCAACGTCGGCCCATTCGCCGCCGCGGCATTGCACGTCGTCACACAAAGTTGAGCGATGCTGATCGGGCTCGAGCTTGAGTCGAATGATGCGCGGCGTATCGACCTCGATGATCACGCGCTGAATCGTCGTGACTTTTTCATCGCCGGGCAGAGGATATTTCCAGGTCTGAAGTTGTGGATGCCCGACCCGGGTATCGACCAGATACATTTCGCCGACGCCGCGCTGGTCCTGCTGGAAGGTGGCGATCTTCTTCGAATCGGGTGACCAAATCAGCACTGGCCGTTCGCTGTGAGTCCAGCCGGCATTGTCAGTCGCATACCCAAAATCTTTCACGCCGTCCGTGGTCAGTTGGGTTTCTTTGCCGGTGGCGACGTCTTTAACGAACAGGTTGTAATCGCGTATGAACGCCGCGCGCTTCTTGTCCGGCGAAGTGACTTCCGGCGGGGCGCCACCACGTCCGCCGGGACGTTGACCGGCTGGTTGCGGCGCGCTGTCCGGCGTGCACTGGAAAGCAATGACGTCACACTTGAACCGGCGACGTTGCGCGGTCAGTAAAATCGATTTCTGATCGTCCGACATTTCAAAGTCGGTGAACGGCAGGCGATGCGGATCGAAGGTGGCGCCGGCTGCAGTTGAAAGCGCGGCCGCGAGCTTGGCCTGATCGAAGGCGGGCGATTTAGCGCCCGTGGCCGAATCGACCATGATAAAGTCGGCGCCTTCCGGCGTGGTTACGCGATACCAAAATCGGCCATCACCCTGCCAGTTGGGCCTGACGCCGGTGCGAAAGACGAGCGGATTTGTGTTGTAGCCCATCCATTTTTCGGCGCGTTGATAATCGGCTGTGGTAAGCGTTGGCGGTTGTTGCGCGTTGACAGCAAAAGTTGCGGCCAGAACTAAAGCGATCAGCTGGAAAGTTTTTTTCATATCAGGGTGCGACTCTTTCGTGGCTCTCAGTGTCTCAGTGGATCTCGGTGTCTCTGTGGTTGATTGTCATTCGAAACACCTTCACCACAGTGACACCGAGAACCACTGAGGCACTGAGAGAAATTCTCTCGAAACGATTGGCGTTCGGTGTTAGCATAGCGGCCCTCGATGCCGAACAAGCGCCCGACATTCTATGCGACGACCTTGCTGTTCGTCATCTGCGCGTGTGCCGGGATTGCGACGGCGCAATTCATTTCCGCCGATACCTACACCCGTTATGAACTGCTCGCGCCTGAGACTCATCAGTTCAAGATCTATTATGAAGTGACCGAGACGCGCGCCGGCGCGCGATTTCATTTCAATGAAATTCGCGAAGGCAGCGAAGCCTCAGATGAATCTGTCGTCGATCTGGCGACGGGCAAGCCGCTGAAATTTGAAGTGGTCACCGGCGTGCAAGCGAAGATTGATGCGCCGGCGCAGAACTTTTCCCCGAACTCGCATTACATCAGGGTCTCGCTCGCGCATCCGGTACCCGCTGGTGGTGAATACCGTCTGGCGATCATCAAGACCTACAAGGATGAGAAGAGCTATTACACGGAAGGCGATCAGATTGTTTACAAACGGCCGCTGGGCATTCCGCGCGACAGCGTGGTGCTGCCGGCCGGGTTTGAAATTGTTTCGTGCTCAGTGGCCACGCAGGTTTTGCGTGAAACTGACGGGCGCCTGAAGCTGGCTTTTGTGAATGCGGGCAGCGGCGGTCAACTGGAAGTAACTATTCGAGCGAAGAAGCTGAAATGAATCGGTCCGCGCGATCTAATTTGGAGTGCGCCGGCAGCGACGGCGCTTTGGATCACTCTGTCAGAGGCGAATACAAGAAATCCAAAGCGGCGTCGGCGCTGCGCTCTGCCGCCGCACTCCAAATTTTCGCGGTCATTGTGAGTGTCCTGGTAGGAATCGCTACTGCTCAAAACCAGAATCCTCTGACCGAACGCGCGTATCAGGACCGTGAGATTCTTTATGAACTGCAGGCGCCGGAGACTCATGCCTTTCGCATCACGCATGATTACACCGTCCGCAAAGTTGGCGAGAAGTATTACTTCAATGTAGTCCGCGCGGGCAGTCATGTAACCAATCCTGAAAGCATCGACCTCGACACCGGCGAGAAGCTGAAATGGGAAATTCTTAGCGGTAAGCAGGCGAAGGAACGAAAGCTGCCCATCACCGAACAAATCACGGACGAGAGCGAAATCGTCGTCACGTATCTCGCCCGGCCGCTCGAGCCCAACGCGACGAACCGCATTCGTCTGATGGAAACCTACGCGGATCCGAAGAGTTATTTTATCGACGGCGAAGAGTTGGTATGGGACAGAACATTTGGCCGTCTGCGCAACACCGTCCTGTTGCCGACCGGTTGGTATCTGACCGGTCTCGCGTCGCCGGCCACGATCGAAACCCTTCGCGACGGCCGCACATCAGTCTATGTCGTGAATCCGCGAAACGATGAGGTGCGCGTCTATTTGCGCGCGCGAAAACGCTGAAACGCAGTAGGGTGGTAGCCGTCTGGCGCGTACGACGCCGTTACATTATAATCTCGCCGCCCTGGAGTTACCCGACACCATCGAACCATGCTCCGTTTGAATTTCTCCGACCGGAGGGACGTATGCCTGAATCGAAATGCCGCATTCTCTATGTCGACGATCACGAAGACAGCGCCGAGATGTTGCAGTTGATGTTGTCGGCCGAAGACTACGAGGTTCACATCGCGCCATCGCTGGAAGACGCCTTAGCGAAATCTGCGGCGATACAGTTCGATCTCTACGTACTGGATAAACGGTTGCCCGATGGATCAGGCACCGAATTGTGCCGGCTGCTTAGCCAGACGACGCCGGGCGTGCCGTGCATCTTTTATAGTGGCGACACTTATGAACTTCACCGGCAGGAAGCAATGGCTGCCGGCGCGCGTGCGTACGTGCCCAAGCCTGATGTCGATGCGTTGATTGAAACCGTTCATCGATTGATGTCTGAGCGTGAATGCGCCGCGGCTTAAATTGAATTCAGTTCTGTCCTATATTCTTCTTCCGCTTTTGGTTTCACCTCACATCGCGGTGGCAATAAGAAAACTGATCGAGGAGTCCGTCAATGCGCCCCTTTAATGTTCAAAACCGTCTAATTACCCTTTTCGCAATCGTATCGTTCATCGCGTTGCCGATAGTCGCAGCCGCCCAGCCTGAAAGCCGGCCGCAAGCGACGCCGGCATCGACGCCTACGCCGCAAGCATCACCTTCGGCAGAGACGGCCCGGCCGTCGGGGGCGCCCGGCGAAGATGATGCGCGTGCTCCGCGCGATCCCATGTCGTCGCCGACTTTCAATGGTCTCAGGTTTCGCTCGCTGGGTCCGGCGTTTACTTCGGGACGCGTGATTGGTTTCGCGGTCGATCCGCACAATGCCTCGAAATATTTTGTGGCCTCTGCCTCGGGCGGAGTTTGGCGGACGGTCAATAACGGCAACACCTGGACTCCGGTTTTTGATCGGGAAGGCTCTTATTCGATCGGCGCGATTGCACTCGATCCGAAGAACCCGTTGACGGTCTGGGTCGGCACCGGCGAGAACAATAGCCAGCGCAGCGTCTCGTACGGCAACGGCCTGTACAAATCTGAAGATGGCGGCAAGACCTGGCGAAATGTCGGCCTGCGCGCCTCGGAACACATCGGCCGGATCGCCATCGATCCCAAAGACTCGAACATTGTTTATGTTGCGGCGCAGGGTCCTTTGTGGGGGCCGGGCGGCGATCGCGGTCTCTATAAAACAGTTGACGGCGGCAAGACGTGGAACCAGATTCTGAAGATCAGCGAGAACACCGGCGTGACCGACGTCGAAATCGATCCGAACGATCCGAACACTGTTTACTGCGCGTCCTATCAACGACGACGTCACATGTTTACGTTAATCGACGGAGGTCCTGAGAGCGCGATCTATAAATCAACTGATGCCGGCGCAACCTGGAACCGGGTGCGTGCCGGTTTGCCGCCGGGTGACATGGGACGTATTGGCCTGGCGATCTCTCCGGTCGATTCAAACGTCCTCTATGCGACCATCGAATCAGGTGATCGTCGCGGCGGCATCTTTCGATCGAGTGACCGCGGCGGCAGTTGGGAAAAGCGAAACGACTTTGACGCCGGCGCTATGTATTACGCGCACGTCGTGGCCGATCCGAAAGATGTCGATCGCATCTACGTGATGAACGTCTTCCTGATGGTTTCAGACGACGGCGGCCGCACGCTGCGCCGTCTGGGAGAGCGATCGAAGCACGTCGATAACCATGAGATCTGGATCGATCCGGCGAATAACGATCACTACCTGGTCGGCTGTGACGGCGGCGTATATGAAAGCTGGGATCGCGGATCGAACTGGTACTTCAAAGCGAATCTGCCGGTGACGCAGTTCTATGACATCACGGCCGATAACGCCACGCCCTTCTACAACGTGTACGGCGGCGCGCAGGACAACTACGCGTTCGGCGGGCCATCGCGCACGCGCAACGCTTCGGGGATCGTTAATTCTGATTGGTTTGTGACGCAGGGCGGCGATGGCTTCCGCACGCAGGTCGATCCGGAAGATCCAAACGTCATCTATGCCGAGCTGCAAGGCGGCAACATCGTGCGCGACGACAAGCGCACGGGCGAGCGCATGGGCATTCAACCGCAACCGGCGCGCGGTGAAGATCCTCTGCGCTGGAACTGGGATTCGCCCTTCATCATCAGTCCGCATCTGCACACGCGTTTATATTTCGCTTCGAACCGGCTTTATCGCAGCGACGATCGCGGTGACAGTTGGAAAGTGATCAGCGGTGAACTTTCGCGCGCACTCGACCGTGACAAGCTGCCGGTGATGGGGAAAATCTGGAGCATGGACGCGGTGGCCAAGAATCAATCGACGGCATTCTTCGGCAACGCTTCAGCCCTGGCTGAATCGCAGAAGAAGGAAGGATTGATTTACGTCGGCACCGACGATGGGCTGATTCAAATCACCGAAGACGGCGGCAAGAGCTGGCGCAAGGTCGAAAAGATCGGCGATGTGCCGGAACTCGCTTACGTCAGCCGCATCATCACTTCAAATCATGATGCGAACACGGTTTACGTGGCGTTCGAGAATCACCAGAACGCCGACTTCAAGCCTTATCTTTTCAAGAGCACGGACGCCGGCCGCACCTGGACTTCGATCAAAGCGAACCTGCCGGCGAATTGGCCGGTCTGGTCGATTGCCGAAGATCATGTGAACAAGAATCTGCTGTTCGTGGGCACTGAGTTTGGTCTGTTCTTCAGCGTTGACGGCGGAGCGAAGTGGATTCAGATGCGAGGCGGTTTGCCGACGATTCAAATTCGCGACCTGGTAATTCAGAAACGCGAAAACGATCTCGTGGTCGGGACCTTCGGCCGAGGTATTTACATTCTCGACAATTACACACCGTTGCGTTCTATCACCCCTGACATGCTGAAGAGTGACGGACTGTTTCCGGTGAAGGATGCTTTGATGTACATCCAGGCGCAGCCGCTCGGCGGTGGCGGTAAGAGTTTCCAGGGTGAAGGTTTCTTCACGGCTGAGAACCCGGCCTTCGGCGCCACGTTCACTTATTATTTGAAAGATTCGCTGCAGACGAAGAAAGCCCGTCGGCTGGAAGCTGAACGCGCCGCGGCGAGAAGCGGTGGCAACGTTGTCTTGCCGAGCGCCGCGGAGCTGAGCGCTGAAGAAGAAGAGGAGGCGCCCAGCATTATCTTCACCGTCAGCGATTCATCCGGCAAAGTCATCCGCCGCCTGACCGGTCCCACCACGGCCGGCATTCAACGCGTAAATTGGGATCTGCGATATCCGGCCGCGAACCTGGCGCCACCGCCAAATCCCGATGGTGATGATACTTTCGGCCCGCCTCCCGGAGGCCCATTAGTGATGCCGGGCACTTACAAAGTCTCGGTCGCAAAGCGCGTCAATGGCGTGCTGACATCCTTCGGTCAGGCGCAGGAGTTCCAGGTTGTGGTCGAAGGTCAGGACAAGATGAACATGGCTGACCGCCAGGCGCTGGTAGACTTCCAGACCAAGGTTGCTCGCTTGCAACGTGCGGTTTCGGGAGCGACTCAGGCTGCCAACGCGTTGACACCAAGGTTCGCCGCCATTCGTCGTGCGTTGCTTGATACCCCGAACGCCGAGAGACTGTTGGCCGAGGCGACAGCGCTTGAGAAACGTAATCGTGAAATTCTCAAAGCGTTGAGCGGCGATTCGACTTTACGCGGCCGCAACATGAACCTGCCGGCTTCAATTAACGAACGCGTGGGCGAGATTGTCGGCGGGCAGCGCATGTCTACTTCACGACCGACGCAGACGCAGATGGATTTGTATTCGCATGCGGCATCGGAATTCGAAGGAACACTCAACGCGCTGCGGCAATTGATCGAAGTCGATCTGGCCAAGCTCGAGAAACAGATGGAAGCCGCCGGCGCGCCCTGGACGCCCGGACGAATTCCCGAGTGGAAGGATCAGTAAGGCTTGCTTGCTGACGAGCGGAAGCGCTCCCCGCTTCCGCTCGTTTGTTCCCCAATTTCGTTTAGCTGCGGGCGTCGCACGCGAAATGTCTCTTGATTGAATCGGAAACGAAATCTCAACGGTCAACCTGTCGTTAGGGCCTCGCATCGGCATTCAAGGCGATTAGATCGCTGTCGAGCGACAGTGATTTGATCGCGACGCAATCATCAACAGTTTTCAATTAATAAAGGAGTAGAAGATGGAAGCAAGAATCGACTATCTGAAAGTCGACCGCGGTGTGTTTGAGGCATTGTTGGGAGTTGAGAAGTACCTGCGCGGGTGTGGGATCGACTCAACGCTGCAGGATTTGATTAGGCTGCGCGCTTCGCAGATCAACGGCTGTGCGTATTGCATTGATATGCATTGGAAAGATTTGCGGACGGCGGGTGAAACAGAGCAGAGGCTCTACGGGCTTAATGCCTGGGAGGAATCCCCGTATTACACCGACCGCGAACGCGCGGTGTTGGCGTGGACCGAAGCGGTGACCAACGTTCGGGAAGGGCACGTGCCGGACGCGGTCTACGCAGAGGTGCGAAAGTTCTTCAACGAAAAGGAAGTAGCGGATTTGACTCTCTGCGTGACCTCGATAAATAGCTGGAATCGAATGAACATCGCCGCCAGGACCGTCCCCGGATCTTATAAACCGGCCAAGTCAAAAGGGGCCTAAGCAATTATCCTCTGGGTTTGAGATCGTAGCCCCGGCCTGACGGGTCGGGGCTACTACATTTCGGCGCTTCGCACCTCAGCGACGGCTTTTCGGTTCATCGACGGAATCTCAATAGGGCGTGATCACTTGTCACTCGACTATAATTGCCCACGTCGCGAAGGGGGACATTCAATGATCACGAAAAGAGACCTTTTGGTTGGGACTTTGGCGGCGGGCTTGACGTTCGTCGGCATTACTCTGGCTCAGTCAAAAAAACCTCTGATGACTTCGTCAGTCTTTGATTGGAATGCAATTGAAGCCAAGCCGACCAGGACCGGCGCCCGGCGCGATTTCTTCGACGCGCCCACCGCCACCCTCGACACAATCGAGTGTCACGTAACCACAATTAATCCCGGCGAGGCTCCGCACGCTCCGCATCGTCACCCGGAAGAAGAACTAATAATTGTCAAAGAAGGAACCATCGAAGCGATGCAGAACGGCGTCACCAAACGCGCAGGTCCGGGCTCGATAATCTTTGAAGCGTCGAACGACTTCCACGGTTTGCGCAACGTTGGCCAGACACCGGCGACCTATCACGTAATAAAGTGGTTTACGCCGGCGACGCCGAAGCCGAAGAGTTAGTCTTAGTCTAATGGAGTCAGATGCAGGAGAGATTCGACAAGGCCCGAAGGATCGTTTTGTAAAGGCGCGAGGCGCCTTTGTGTGATAGCCCCGATCGTCAGGTCCGGGCAAGCGAGGAAACAGATGCAAGGTCTGAAGGAACGGAGTGAACATGTCGGCGCTTCGCGCCTTACTCATTCCTCAGGGCTGTAGTTGGATCCAATCCGGCCGCCCGCAGCGCTGGCAGCCATGAAGCCATAAAGGCGATCACCAGGAAGAGCCCCGAGACGGAAACAAACGTAGCGGGATCGGTGGCTTTTACTTCGACCAACATGCTGCTCAGGATGCGTGTGAGTCCAAACGCCGCGACCAAACCAATCACGATCCCGATCACGCTCAGGTAGAGTCCCTTTCCTACCATTAAACGAAAGATGCGCGAAGGGGCGGCGCCCAGGGCCATCCGCACTCCGATCTCCTGCGTTCGCTGGCGAACCGAAGTCGCCAGCACTCCATACAAACCAACGCCGGCAAGCAGTGCCGCTATCGCCGAGAAGACTCCGATCAGCTGAAGCGAAAAGCGCGTCTGCGCCTGCGCCTGGATTACCCTTGAGTCCATCGGCTGCATTTCGTTTATCAAAGTGGCCTTGCCGGCCCGGCGCACTACTTCGCGAACAGATCCGGCCAGGGCAGTCGGGTCGCCGTCAGTCCGCAGCGCCCACCAGGAAGCAGCCTGATTGTTCAGGTATCCATCGGTGACGTAGAGCTGTTCGCGGCCGGGCTCGATCAAAGATGAATTCCGTTGATGGCCAACCACACCGATGATCTCTCCCCACTCAGCCTCAGGCGTGCGCACGCGAAAAAGGATGCGTTTGCCGACAGCCGATTCGTTGGGAAAAGCTTTCGCCGCCAGTGCCTGATCAATTATCAGCAGGTTGCGATCAGGTGCGCTGTCGTCCTGCGTGAACGTACGTCCGGCGAGAAGTTTGGTGCCCATCGCCTCGAAATAACCGGGCAGAACGATCTGCAGATCGGCCGCTTTAAACTTGCTCGGATCTGACTGCGCATCGGCTCCGCCCCAACGCACCGGACTAAAGCCACCGGCGAGCGGCAACGGAAACGACGCGGTGACGCTGCGCACGCCGGGAATCGCGCCCAGCTGTTCACGCAGCTGGCGTTTGAAAGTTGCGGCTTCCTCAGGCGTGTTGCCTATGTTGCCCAGCAGTTGAAAGGTCAGCAGCCCGTGCGGATCAAAGCCGAGGTCCACACGCTGAATTGCCACGAACGTGCGGAACATCAACCCTGAACCGATCAGAAGTACGAACGCCAGCGCAACTTCCACCACGACGACGGCGTTTCGCAATCCCGCAGTGCCGAGTGAACCGCTGCGCCCGCTCGTGCGCAGAATGTTTATGAGGTTTGGTTTCGCAGTGCGGATGGCGGGAATAATCCCAAAGAGGGCCGCCGACAAAAGGCCCGCCAGAATCGAAAATCCCAAGACCTGCAAATCGATCCGGACCGCATTCAGGCGAGGCAGATTCGCCGGCGCGATTGCCAGCAGTTCGTAAATCCCCAGGTAAGCCAGCCCCACACCCATGAGCGTGCCGACAGCTGCTATGAGGAGCGCCTCGGCCATGGTCTGCCGCACCAACGCCCACCAACCAGCGCCCAGCGCAGCTCGGACTGCGAGCTCTCGTTCGCGTGATGCAGCTCTCACCAACATCAGATTCGCGACGTTCGCACAAGCGATCAACAGCAGGAAAATCACCGCACCCATGAGCGCGAGAATCGCGGGCCGAACTTCGTCTACCAGATGCTGCTTCATCGGCACCAGTTGAAAAAATTGACCGGCGGTTTTGGAGATGGGATTTTCGTCGCGAATTTTTTGCGAGATGGTTTCCACTTCAGCCTGGCCCTGCCCGATCGAAACGCCGGGCTTGAGCCGGCCGATAGCGCGCCACTGCACGTTGTTGCGGTTGGCCACGTCGTATGGAATACGAGCGGCAAACCAGATATTCGGAAACTGTTCCAGATTCGCCTTGGGCGGAAACAATAATTCAAACCCCGGGGCCAGCACGCCGACGATGATGGGCGGTGGTCCGCCGCCGCCTGGGCCAACCGGAAGAGGTTTGCCGATTATGGATCCATCGCCGCCAAAACGATTTTGGAAATATTCGTTGCTCAGAATAACCATGTTCGGCAAGGGAGGCGGTCCGGCGTTGTTAGCGGGAGCATTCGCCGGCGGCGGCGCCTGGGGCGTGCCATCAGAATCCTGGAAATCTCGGCCTGCGACGATCCTGCCTCCCATCATTTGAAAGAAGTTGGTGGACACCGCAGCCGCCCGGATCCGTTCCGGCGTGCCGTCCGAACCAGGAAGCGTAAAGCGAAACGTATTGACCGCAGCGAAATCGTCGAAATTGTTTTTGGCGCCGTTGCGGAGCTCGAGAAAGTCCACGTTCGAGAGCGGAAAATCTTTGACATCGCGTCGCTGCATATCGCTGCGGGCCAAAACCAGTCGCTCGGAATCTTTGTACGGCAGTCGCCGCAACAGCACACCGTTAGTGACGCTAAAGATGGCCGTGCTGGCGCCAATCGCCAGAGCGATGGTGACGATGACTGTGATGGTGAATATGGGACTCTTGCGCAGCGTGCGGAACGCGTATGAAAGATCGTTTAGCATGGCGACAGTTTAGACACTCTTCCCGTTTTCGGCCAACGAAATTTTGTTAAGAATTATCAAGATGGAGTTGATGAGTTCCATGGACCTGCTCCTGCGTAAAGGCTGTGTGTCAGAACCGGGAGCGGTAGCGACCGGATCATGTGAACCTCGAGCGGCATTTGGCCCCGTCGCTACCGCTCCGGGTTCTGACACGTCCACCTGATCGTAGACGGGTACGATATTTTGAGTTTCAAGGCTGAGAGACAACGCGAAGTGACGATCAATTCACTTGATACTCGCTGAATTGTCGTTGGGTGAGAAATAGCCTTCGCGCGCGCGCACCCTCGCGTAATTGACGTTGCGCAGCTCGACGCGAATCTGACGAAAGCGTCCGTCACGAGATTTATTCGACGGATAGTAAGCCAGGCTGTATTGGGTGCCGAGCTCTGTGGCGACCTGGGCGAACGCGCTGCGCGCTCCCGAAAGGTCAGCGACCACAAAGTTGTGCCCGCCGGAGTAGCGCGCCATGTCATTCATCTCGCGCCGGGCCAGCTCATATAATTTCCGGCTGATGTCGAGACGCCGGTTCTGGCCCAGCCGGCAAAAGTCCTGATAGAGTTCCGGTCGCGCATCCGGGTCAAACAATCTGCGATAGCGCTCCAGCTGTTTCACCGACAAACCCAGACGATCTTCGTCGTCGCAATCCTTTATGAGTCGCGCATCGACATAGCCTTCAGTTTCGACTTCGATTAAATAGCTGGCCAGCCCCGCGCGCAGGAGCTTTGCCTGGGCCTGTGCGAAATCAGATTCACTGCTGGAATCGACGCCATCGGTCAGGGCCACCACCGCGCGACGGCCGATGACTTCCGGCCGCGGTGAATTCTGAAAGATCTGATCGGCGATGCGGCTAAGAGAGTCATAGAACGGAGTGCCGCTGCTGGTGCCGATGTTATCGATGGCCTCCTGAATTAAACGGCGTTCGCTGGTCAGCGGCGACTGAATCTGAATCTCCGGTTCCTGAGAGCTGCCGCGCTGAACATTCTTGAAAGCGACGATGGCCAGACGATCTCCGGGACGCAGCATCTTCACGAACTCAGTAGCCGCATCGCGGATGAGCTGGAGCTCAGCCCGCGTCGAACCGGAAGTGTCGAGCAAGAGCGCAATCTCGAAAGGCGCTTCAGTAGAAGCAAAGTTGGTAATGCGCTGCGCGACGCCGTCTTCAAAGAGCGCAAAGTTGTCCGAGGCCAGCCCCTTTACCGGCAATCCGTTTCGATCAGTGACGACCGTGGGCACGGCAACGAGTTCGGTATCAACCCGCACCACGTCGCCTTCCGCGACTTCCTCCGGCCCCGCATTCTCTTTGGATTGAGGAGTGGCGTTCTCTTTCGGTTTGGCGCCCCCGTTTTCCTTCGGTTGAGCAGAGCCAGAATTGTTGTTCTGTGGTGAAGCAACCTTGCGCGGTCTCTGTTGTTGATTGACCGGTCGAGGCTCCTGGCCCAGAGGGGCGCTTGCCGCACCCAGCACGACGAGAGAAACCGCACTGGAGACGAGAGCACCGACGAAGGCAATTCTTACCACGGGCCCACGCATAATTGATCAGACGCTTCAGTCAGAAGATTAGTTACCGGGGTCAATTGAATCATAGGTGAAGCCGGCTAGAGCGCCAAGCGTTTCCGACGTGTGTTGTAATCCGCGTGAGACGGTCGGGTTTCCTTTAGAGCGCGAGTAGTCAAAGGTCTTCTGGCATTACAATCCGGGCGCGAGTGGCGGCGTGATTCTCCAAAAGATATAGCAGTCCACCGCCATCGATTAACTCAATCGGTTTATCTTTAATAAAATTAAATGCGGCGGAACCGTACCCGCTTGTAGTTACCAAGATTCCCTTATTGGCACCCTCGTTCATCATCGTGCCGTACAAATCACGCACGGCGGCAACTCCTACGGTGTGCCGATAACGCTTTGCTTGGATCACTACCTTGCCGCCGAGAATGGGCCGCTTATCAAAGGCGACAACGTCGACACCCCCATCTTGTGAGAGCTGAGTTTGTTTCGTTTCCAAGCCCATTTTTGAGAAGAGATTTCCGATAAGATCCTCGAACTCCCGCGGAGTCAATTCCATCAAGTTTGGTCGTGATTCCAATTCAGAGATTACGTCGGCCCCCGGAACAAATCTCCTATCGATCATATTGAACTCAACTATTGGCTTGACCGCGATGCGTTCCTCTGGACGCGGAGAAACTTGTGCGCCCAGGTTGCGAAGGCAAGCGCGTTTATCGACCCGCCTCAGGTCGATTTCGTCAAACCGTTCTCTCGTGGTTCGAACGCTAATCAAACAAGGGCGAACATCGCGCCCAGTTGTAGGGTCAACCGTTTGGACAAAACCACTGAATGTGACTGCCTGGAGATGCTTGCCTTGATCAGCTTCGAAGACCTCGTGAATAGTGCGAAGTGTGATCGCCGCGATCACGTCTTGATATAGTTCTTTGATTTCTGCTTGCTTTCGAGGCTTTGTCTCAATCGCATCGCGGGCCTTCACATACTTATACTCAAGTACAGAAGGCACAACATTAGGCTTTGGCAAATCAAATTCTATTACTAGTTCCTTTGACTCCAAAGAATAGGTAACACGAAACTCGTGAGCAATGCTTTCGGGATATGCCGATCGCTCAAGGACCATCGAACAATAGGCAATGATCGCCTCTCGATTACTTTGTCGATAAGCCTCTTCGAACTCAGCTATTTCAGCGTTGCGCTCTTCCTGTCTTCGGTGAAATGCGGTTTTTTCTTCTTCGTATTCTAGTTGTAACTTTTTGATTTGAGCGTCACGTTCTGCTTCGTCGTGCTCATACTGGGTTAGCGCTTTTTCATACCCCTGATCGGCGGCAGCTAATGCTCGCTCGTGCTTCGCTCTTACGCTCGGAAATAAACTCATGAACCAATTAGGCGACCTTATTGCGACGTAGAACTTGGCCTTATTTGGCTTTGGATAGGGTATAGCGATGATGTCGGGAATAACCAAGGGACGAAACTGCTCTCGTGGGCGAAGCGAGGCAAACGAGATAGCGTCGTTAACGTTGAGTGTGTATTCGAGGATGGTCCGCAGTTCCTGAATGGAATCGTTTAGGGCGACGTTTTCGTCATGCACCTCTTGAAGACGCTCTTCTAAATAACGCTGACGCTCTTCCTTTGCCCTAAGCGCATACGTTCTCTCCGCTTTTCTGGCGGCTCGCTCGTTTTCGCGAAAAAAACGTCGCTGGTCTGCGGCGGCCTGACGTTGTGCGCGCGCTGCATCCCGTGCAACCGCGATCATTAAGCCGCCAAATCCCGATCTTCTTCCCATCGACGTTCGTGCTAGCTTATGCCTTGAGTGGGATCGTGAGTTCGGTGCGTACTCTATCACGCCTTAAGGTCTCCAAGTAAGCCATTCCAAACTCTGACGACAATCTTGAAAAAGGATTAGAAGAAAGCACAGTCGGCGGCAGGTCCTCGCTTCTGCGATTCTCAGCCGTCGAATAATTCTAGGCTCAGATTCGAGCTAGCCTTTGTCTTTTAACCACTCTCGAATGAACGCAATATACTCGCTTACAGGCATCATTTTGAGATCGCCCTTGGAGAAGCCTTCTGCTTTTCGTCGCTCATAAAAGTCGGTGTTGAAATCCATGAACCTGTACCAAATGACTGTCGGGCTATCAGCGGCGCGCAGGTGAACCGTATCAACAAACCAATTGCGCAGAGCTAATACCGCCTTGCTGGGTTGGTTTGCATGTGATTTCGCATCCACGCCACCAAGATCAGATAGAGCCTTCTTGTAATCGTGAGGTTTTTCTGCCAAGACCAGGAATCTCTTGCGTCTTAAGTGTTCAATCCCAATCCGCCGGCATCCGTAATCAATTCCGAGTTCAAACGGCATATTCAGTCGAAAGAACTCCCCCGGCTTTGCGGACTTGAGTCTGGACAAGTCATGGATGCTGAGTTTTGATTTAAGAATCAACGAAAGAATCTTGTTGATTCTTTGTTCACCCGAGTCGCTCGTCTGAGAAGCTATTTGGGGATTGTATCCCAGATAAATAATTGTGAAGAGAATCGGGCGTAGTAGTGAATCGTATTCACTGTCGAACGGACAGTTGATGAATACGTTCTTGCTGAATCCCGGGGGGGGGCCAGGTGGCATTTCGATCTCTATTTGCGGTGATTGTCGCGCGGCGGATACGGGTCTGTTCCGTAAGAATCGCGCGATCGAATCGTGCCGTCCCGGCCGTGCACAACGAGACTCGATCCCGCTTTCCTGCTCTTCGACCTTGCCCATGAAACGGCGTCAGCCTGGGTGTCGAAGCTCTTTATTGCACGTAAAGCCCCTTCGGACTTCACACTCCAACCTCCTTTCAGATTAGGAACGACGTGTTGAGACTTCTTAGACATAAGCTCCGACCTTTGTCACATGATACACGTTCTGAATTACTCGATCATAACCGATTGTGCAACGTAATTAATTTTGCAACATCGATGCGTTAGCAGGAGGCTTAATAAATGATCGATCCAAAATCATCAGCGCTCCACAAAAAATACGGTGGAGGTCCCTCGCATGGCCTCCACCGTCACGCAGTGGTTTCAAGTTTCAGGTTCCGAGTTTCAAGTTAAGAACAACACTCAAACTCGTAAACGCTGATCTGTTATTTGTTTGTATTTGAACCGCCTGTCTAAGGCCCGAAGCGCAGATGTGAAATAGCCCCGACGCGTCAGGTCGGGGTATTGGATCCCATTTAAGGGTGAAGAGGCCCGAAGGGCCATCCGTCCTTTGGACCTCCTTGATTATCTGAATCGACCCCGAGGCTCACGGTCGGCGCAATTCCTGTTTAAGTCGAACTAGCAGTTTTGACAGGCCCGGTGACTCGGCAAATCAGACAATATGATTGGCTAATCGAAGGAGCGATCAATGAAACCATCCATTATCCTGGCGGCGGCTGTGCTTCTTTTGAGCACGGCGGCCGTGTTCGGTCAAAACGTCAAAGTCGATGTCGATTCGACCGCGAGCTTCCCCACTTTTAAGACCTTTGGCTGGGATAAGGGAATGGTGGCGCGCAACCCATTTGTCAGCCAAATGATCGTCGTCGCGGTGGAGAGCGAGTTGACGGCGAGAGGGCTTACCCGGAGCGACGACCATCCTGACATCAAGGTGGCGGTGGCGGCCGCGGCGGGTATGGATATTCAGGCTGTGGGGCCCACGTGGAACAATGCAAACTACGCGACCTGGGGCGGCTATTCGAATCCCGCAGCTTTAATGAATGTGACCACCGGAACGCTGCTGGTGGATTTGATTGAGACGAAGAACGGCATGAGCGTGTTTCGCGGCGTCGCGAAAGAGACGCTGAACCGTTCTGCATCCGCGGATGCGGCCGCCGACGCCAAGAGCGTGGAAAAACTGATCAAAAAGGCGATCAGTAAGATGTTCAAGAAGTATCCCTCACAAAAAAGCAGTTGACGCCGCAATGCTCTGGTCGCTTACGAAACGATGTACGCAAGGCCACGCCTGACGCCGATAATTAATACCATTTACGTGAAGGCCCGAAGGACACGATCATTCCGGTCCTTCGGACCTCCTCGATATTCAAGTCAACGCGACCCCGACCTGACGGTCGGGGCTACTACATCGCGGTCCTTCGGGACCTGCTCCATTCTCTTCACACTGTAATTTAATCCGTACGTTCGAATACCCAGAAACCGCTGGAGTAGAGATATTTGATCTGGCCTGACTTGTCGCTTTGAAAAGCGATCCGGGTTTGGCCGTCATCGCGCACGAAGAACATTGGTTCTACCTTCACACTACTACTAAATTACTTTCCTGAGTAATATACCGACGCTTTTCCGAATGCTGTTGACTCACGGCCCAAAAGCTCGATTGTTATGAAAACGGCGAGAGAATTCGCGCGATCATTCTCGGCAGAACGCATCCTTAAGCGAAGGAAGAAAACTATGTATCGATTTCGGCAGACCATTCTCACTCTGATCTTATGTTCGTGTGCCGTTGCCGCGTATGCGCAGCAGGCCGCGGCGCAGACTGATCAGGCCACGCTAACGCTTGACTCGATCTTCACCTATCGGGGGCAGCCGCTTAATGCGCTCAAGTGGGACTCTGACGGCAACGGTTACCTTGTGCTTGAACCTGCGGGCAAGGGCGATGCGCAGGACATTGTTCGTTATGACGCGGTGTCGGGGCAGAAAACGATTCTGGTCGCAGCCGATAAGCTCGTGCCGCCCGGAACCCAGACGCCACTCGTGGTGGAAGAGTTCGAAGTCAGTCCCGATGCGAAGAAGGTCCTGCTGTTTACCAATTCAGAGCGTGTCTGGCGCAGCAACACGCGCGGCGATTACTGGGTCTTCGATCTCGCCGGCGGCAAATTGCAGAAACTCGGCGGCAATGCGCCGGCGTCCAGCCTGATGTTCGCGAAGTTCTCGCCCGACAGCACGCGCGCCGGTTATGTGCGCGGCAACAACATCTATGTCGAGAATCTGGCCGATTCGAAAATTACGCAGTTAACCAGGGACGGCACGTTCCATCTAATCAACGGCACTTTCGATTGGGTTTATGAAGAGGAATTGTTCTGCCGCGATGGCTGGCGCTGGAGCCCCGACGGGAAAAAGATCGCCTATTGGCAACTTAATTCGGAAGGCGTCAAGGAATTCAAACTCATTAACGATACGGAGGAACTTTATCCGGTCGTCACGACTTTTCCTTATCCGAAAGCAGGCGAGACAAATTCCGCGGCGCGCGTCGGCGTCATCAACGCGAGCGGCGGCGCCACGACCTGGTTCGAAGTGCCCGGCGATCCGCGCAACAACTATCTGCCGCGCATGGAGTGGGCCAGCCCGGATGAAGTAAGCATTCAACAACTGAATCGCCTGCAGAATACCGACACGCTGATGAGCGGCGATGCGCGCACCGGCAAAGTAAAAACGGTGCTGGTTGAGAAAGACGAAGCTTGGCTTGATCTCGGGTTCTTTGATCTTGATTGGGACAAGCACGGCCTGGCGCGTGGCGACGTGGAATGGATTGACGGCGGCAAGCGGTTCCTGTGGGCCAGTGAACGCAACGGCTGGCATCACATCTACTCGATTGCGCGCGACGGCAGCGACGCGCGCGACATCACGCCGGGCAATTTCGATGTGGTCAGCTTCAACGGGACTGACGCCGCAAAGGGTGTGATCTATTTTGACGCGTCGCCGGAAAATGCCACACAGCGATATCTCTTTCGCGCGTCGTTGGACGGTAGAGGCAAGCCGGAACGCCTTACCCCGGTCAGTCAGCCCGGCATTAACAATTACACCCTTTCGCCGTCCAGCCAGCTCGCGATTCACTCCTATTCAACGTTCGGTCAGCCGCCGGTATTCGAAGTGGTGCGCTTGCCGCAGCACGAGGCCGTGCGGACTTTAGTCGACAATCGAGGATTGCGAGATCGTCTGGCGAAATTGAAACAGGGGCCGCGCGAGTTTTTCCGCGTCGATGTCGGCGATGGCGTACAGCTTGATGGCTGGATGATCAAGCCGCCCAACTTTGACGCGAGCAAACGTTATCCGGTGCTGTTTTATGCCTACGGTGAGCCGGCGGCGCAAACCGTTCTCGACCAATGGGGTGGCTTCAATTACATGTGGCACCTGATGCTTTCGCAACAGGGGTACATTGTCATGAGCGTGGACAATCGCGGGACGCCCGCGCCCCGCGGACGCGAGTGGCGCAAGGTGATCTATCGCAAGATCGGAATTATCAGTTCGCAGGACCAGGCGAATGCCGCGCGAGCTGTCGGTAAGTGGCCGTTCGTTGACCCATCGCGGATAGCGATTTGGGGCTGGAGCGGTGGTGGTTCGTCAACGCTCAATGCGATGTTCCGCTACGGCGATGTCTACAGCGCCGGCATGTCAGTCGCGCCGGTGCCCGACATACGCTTGTACGACACGATTTATCAGGAACGTTATTGCGGGCTGCCAAAGGATCATCCTGACGAATACAAACAGAGTTCGCCGGTGACCTTTGCGAACCAGTTACGTGGAAACCTGCTGGTGGTCCATGGCTCAGGCGACGACAACGTTCACTATCAGGGAACGGAAGAATTAATCAACGCGCTGGTGGCCGCGAACAAAGACTTCAGGATGATGGTCTATCCAAATCGTTCGCATGGAATTTATGAAGGCCCCGGAACGCGGCGGCATTTGTATGGTTTGTTGACTGGTTATTTGAATGAGAAGGTTCCCGCCGGCCCGCGTTAATTGGCCAGTCACGAAAACGACCGCCTGGTAGTTTCATGAGGAATTCAAAAACCATTCTGAGAATGCCGGGCGTCGTTTGTCTGTTGCTGTTAATGACAGCGCCGCTCCTGGCCCAGCAGGACGACCTGACGCGCTACGTCGATCCTTTCATCGGCACCGGCGGACATGGTCACACCTATCCCGGCGCGACGATGCCTTTCGGGATGGTGCAACTTAGTCCGGACACGCGCCTCACCGGTTGGGATGGTTGCTCCGGCTATCATTATTCAGACCATCTCATCTACGGATTCAGTCACACGCACCTGAGCGGCACCGGCATCTCTGATTACGGTGATGTGTTGCTGATGCCGACGGTCAAAGAGGTTGCGCTAGACAATCAAGACTACGCCGCCGGCTTTAGCCACAGCAACGAATATGCTCGCGCCGGATATTATTCGGTCAAGCTCGATAACGGCGTCCTGGTCGAATTGACGGCAACGTTGCGCGCCGGATTTCATCGCTACACTTATCCGCAATCCGCTGCTCGCAACATTGTTCTGGACTTAGCGCACCGCGATCGCGTACTCGAATCGTATCTGCGAGTCGTCGATGCCACTCACATCGAGGGCTTCCGGCGCTCGTCTGCCTGGGCAAAAGATCAGATCGTGTATTTCGTCGCCGAGTTTTCTCAGCCGCTGCGCGAGTCAGTGATCTATACCGACGGTCGAGCGACCGGAGGAAAAGAAACGCGCGGCACGAATATTAAAGCGGTCATACGGTTTGCTACGAACAATGACGCCGCGTTGCTGGTGAAAGTTGGAATCTCTGCCGTCAGCATCGATGGAGCGCGCAAGAACCTCGCGGCTGAAATTCCGAACTGGGATTTCTCGAAAGTCAGGGAGGACGCCGATCGCGCGTGGCAGAAAGAACTGAACAAGATCCAGGCTACCGGCGGCACGAATGATCAACTGAAAACGTTCTACACCGCGCTCTATCACTCGATGCTGGCGCCGAATCTCTTCATGGATGTTGACGGGCAGTATCGCGGGCGCGATTTCAAGAATCACACTGCGCGTGGTTTCGAGAACTACACGGTCTTCTCGCTCTGGGACACTTTTCGCGCGGCGCATCCGCTCTACACCATAATCGATCAAAAGCGCACGCGCGATTTCATCAGGACCTTTCTCGCGCAATACCAGCAAGGCGGACGTTTGCCCGTTTGGGAACTCGCTGCCAATGAAACCGACACGATGATTGGTTATCACGCCGTCTCAGTGATTGCTGACGCGGCCGTGAAAGGAATCAACGGCTTCGATCTCAAGCTTGCTTTCGAAGCGATGAAGCACAGCGCGGAACTCAATCAAAACGGTTTGCGCGCCTTTGCTACTCACGGCTACATCGAGCTGGAAGATGAAAAGGAATCGGTTTCAAAGACGCTCGAATATGCTTATGACGATTGGTGTATCGCGCAAGTCGCACGCCTGCTCGGCCGCACGGACGACTACGAACGCTACCTGCGCCGCGCGCAGTTCTACCAAAACGTGTTCGATCGCGAATCGGGTTTCATGCGTCCACGCAGCAACGGCGGCTGGCTCGCTCGCTTTGATCCGCGTGAGGTCAGTTTCAATTTCACTGAAGCCAACTCATGGCAATACACCTTCTTTGCGCCGCAGGACGTCAACGGATTGACCGACTTGATGGGCGGCAAGCAAAAGTTCGCGCGCAAGCTTGACGAGTTATTCACCACTGAGAGCCAGACGACTGGACGCGAGCAGGCGGACATCACCGGTCTGATTGGTCAGTACGCACATGGTAACGAGCCCAGCCATCACGTGGCCTATCTTTATGACTATGTCGATGAACCCTGGCATACGCAGTATCGGGTTCGCCAGATCATGGACCAGTTCTATACTCCGAAACCTGATGGTTTGATCGGTAATGAGGACTGTGGACAGATGTCCGCGTGGTATGTCCTGAGCGCGGCGGGATTCTATCCGGTGACCCCCGGCTCAAAAGTTTATGCCATCGGCACGCCGCTTTTCCCTGAGATTCGCTTTCGCCTCGAGAACGGCAAACAGTTCGTGGTTACGGCAAATGGCGTCTCTGACAAAAATATCTATATTCAATCTGCGACGCTTAATGGCAGACCACGCCTCGCACCAATCCTCGCTCATAGCGATCTGATGGCCGGTGGGCAACTTGTTTTCCAAATGGGTCCTCGTCCCAGCCAATGGGGAAGGAGCCCAAGTGATGTGCCCATTTTCAGAATCCTTGATAACTCTTTTGTGCCCACGCCTGTGATCAAAACCAGCGGGAAGACCTTCAAGGGCCGTTTGGAAGTCAGTCTGGAAGTCGCTCCGGTTTCGCCTCCCTTTCTCGGCGGCTCCTTTCTATTGGGCGGCAACAAGCTGGAAATTCATTACACCACTGACGGCAGCGAACCCAATCACGGCTCAACGATTTTCACGCAACCCTTCTTCATCGATCGCACCACGACCGTGAAGGCCCGCGCCGATGATGCGATGGGGACCAGTCTGGTTGCGACCGGAACCTTTCAACAGATTTCCCGGAACTGGACCATCAAGTTGCTTTCAAAATACAACCGGCAATACACCGCCGGCGGAGATGGCGGATTGATTGATGGCGTGCGCGGCACGACGAACTTCGGCGACGGTGCGTGGCAGGGATATCAGTCGCAGGACCTTGTGGCAATTGTTGACCTGGGAAAGACGCAGAATGTCTCGAAGCTGGGCGCCGGCTTTCTGCAGGATGTTACGTCCTGGATTTGGATGCCGCGCAGCGTGGATTTTGAAATCTCAACCGACGGCGTCAACTTTGTACACGCGCTTTCGCTGACTAGCGATGTCTCTGATAAGGAGCTAGGCAGCATCATCAAAGATCTCACCGGCACGGTACCAACCCAGCCCGCGCGTTACGTGAAGATCACGGCGCACAACTACGGCAAGATTCCCGCGTGGCATGGCGGCGCCGGCGATGATGCGTTCATATTCTGTGACGAGATCATCATTGAGTGACAACGCCTAAGTAGTCTCGGGATCAGAGGCAGCCCGAAGGGCTGCGAGAGAGTAGCCGGTGGTCGAAGCATAGCGGAGACCACCGGACAGGCGGCGAGCGATAGTTAGCACCCTGAAGGGGTGCAAGGCACTTCGGTACAAACCGGTAAGATCGTTTACAGAATAAACCGGGCACATGGTTTACATTGCGGCATAGCGTACCGGTGGTCTTCGACCACCGGCTACTTTCTTACAACCCTGCGGGTTGAATGCGCATGAGGCAAAATCTATCCCGTAGGAGATTTCTCAAAACCATCGGCGGTGCGACGGCAGCCGCTTCGTTTCCTGATGTGCTGCGCGTCGTTGCGTCTCAATCGACTCAGGAAAATGTTGGGCGGCCCAGAGCGATCGTCTTTTGGGAAACTGACTTTCCGCAAATCGAAGGATGCAGCATCGATCGCAATCTCTTGCAGACGGCGCTCGATCAGTTCGACCTTAGTTACCTCTCAGAGCCGGAACTGATTGAACAACTCAGAATCGATCGCTGCGATCTGTTGATTACGCCTTACGGCTCAGCGTTTCCCAAACGTGCCTGGCCTGCGTTGCTCAAATACCTTCGCGCCGGCGGCAATCTGCTGAACCTGGGCGGCGTCCCGTTCAGTGTGCCGGTCAATCGTATCGGCTCGCAGTGGCGCAAGGAGCAGCGGCAAACCGCATATCACAAGAAACTCGGCATCACGCAATCATTTCCGGTTGACTCGGAAGCGATCGCTTCATACCGGCCGGCAAATCATTTTCACGCCGAGAATCCCCACGATAGCGATCAGCAGCAACTGGCGAAAGACTTCAAAGCTGAGAAGGTTTATGAGCTTTATGTGCGATTCACTTCGTCGAATTCGGTTCCGGATGAATCGGGCAGCGATGGCCCGCGCGAAGCCGTGCTTTATCCGCTGGTGTTGGGTGTAAATCGCGACCAGCGACCGTTGGCTGCGCCGGTTGTTCAGATCGATCGATTGCAGGGAGAGTTTGCGGGTGGGCGTTGGCTGCTGGCGAATTGTGGCGGCCGGATCAGCGCGGCGGCGATCGGTCGGCTGGCAAGTCTTGCGGTGCAAGGCGCGACCGAGTTTCGCGCGCGCAGTGAGTTCGCATGTTATCGCAGTGGCGAAACACCGCAGATCCTGATCGATGTAAATCGCCCGAATGGCAATCTTGAAAAGCTGATCAAGGGCGACGGCCGCGTTAGCGTTCGCACTGCCGCCGGTCGCGTGATATCGCAGTTCATGATCGCGCTCAAGACCGAGGGTAAGGAGGCAAGCGGCTCAATCAGACCGAAAGATTTGGCGAGCCTGGCCCCCGGGTTTTATCACGTCGATGCCTGGTTGACGATGGTAAACGGAAATTCGACGCGCGAGATATTCTACACAACGGGCTTCTGGGTCTTTGACCAGAAGCTTCTGTCTGCCGGCAAACCACTGACCGTCGATCAAAATTATTTCTATCGTGACGGTCAGCCCTTTCCAGTCACCGGCACCACCTACATGGCTTCCGACGTCCACCGGCAGTTTCTGTTCGAGCCGAATGCGTTTGTGTGGGATGAAGACTTTCGCGCGATGAAGGCCGCTGGCGTGAATCTGGTCCGCACGGGCATCTGGACCGGATGGAAGCAGTTGATGTCCGCCGACGGCAAGATGAATGAAGCGGCGCTAAGGGCCCTGGATGCATTTCTACTGACGGCGCATCAGTATGACATTCCGGTGATCTTCACGTTTTTTGCTTTCCTGCCGGAATCGTGGGGTGGTCAGAATGCTTATCTCGATTCACATTCGCTACGCGCGCAGACGCACTTCATTTCTGCGTTCACTGAACGCTATCGTGACGTCGATGATCTGATCTGGGATTTGATCAATGAGCCCTCGTTCTGTTCGCCAAAGCATCTCTGGAGTTGCAGGCCTAACTACGACGAGCACGAAAAGACGGTGTGGCAGGCATGGTTGAAAGAGCGTTATCAATATCCAACCGATGAGGCGCGCATCAAGGCGCTACAGGAGCTTTGGCGCACCACCACAGAGGAATCGCCATACGAGTTGCCCAGACTGGCTGACTTCGACAGTCCAAACATCATCGAAGATCGACGCCCGCTCAAGACTCTCGACTATCGTCTGTTCGCGCAGGACACTTTTGCCCGCTGGGTGCGGACGTTTGCTGCCGTCATTCGAGCCAACGGCAATCAAAAGCAACTCATAACCGTGGGACAGGACGAGGCTGGATTAGGTGATAGTCCCAACCCGCACTTCTTTGCCGACGCGGTGGACTTCACTTGCATGCATAACTGGTGGGCCAACGACGATCTCGTCTGGGACAGCGTTATGGCCAAAACGCCGGGCAAAGCCAGCCTCATCGAAGAGACCGGCATAATGTTTTACGAGAAGATGGACGGCTCAGCGTGGCGCACGGAAGAGGAAGCGCGCAACCTGCTCGAACGAAAGTTGGCGATCAGTTTCGCCGCCCAAGGCGCAGGTTACGTGCAATGGATCTGGAATTCGAACTGCTACATGAATTCAGATAACGAAGCGGCGATCGGATTCTATCGCGCTGATGGAACGGCCAAGCCTGAATTGGATTCATTCCTGAAGATCACAAGTTTCATCCAGGCGCATCGTGACGCGCTGCAGAGCCGGGAAGATGAATCAGTGTTGATGCTGATTCCGCATTCGCAGATGTTTGCGCCGCGCAGTTTCGCAAATGAAACCACGCGCAGATGTGTGCGCGCGATGTTCTATCACTGCCGCGTGCCTTTGCGTACGGGTAGTGAATATAAACACCGAGATTCTAAAGCAAACGCGAGCCTGATCATCGTTCCGGCCCCGCGTTTGCTGTCTGAGAGGTGCTGGCAAGCTTTAATCGCTAGCGCGGTTCGGGGCGCCACAATAGTCATTTCCGGAGTCCTGGATGCTGATGAATATGGAGTGTCCGACCCATCTCGATATCAAAACATATTCGGCCGGGAGGCTTATACGACGCCCGTTTCAGAATCGGAACCTATTCTGATCGGAGAGCGCGAGTATCTCGCGCGCTACGAAGGCGAGAAGATTCAGCGAATTGAAAAAGCCGTGGCGAAAGTGGAGCCGCCGGTGCAAGTCATAGTCCAGCAACATGGCGCGGGACGTTTTGTTTGGAGCCCGCTCCCGCTCGAAGCCGCGAGCTCGATGGACGCACTGGTCGCGTTCTATCAATTTGCGCTGGCGCAAGCAAACGTGCTTCCGGCATTCACAGTTTCACCTGATACTCCTTCGCTGTTGGTGCTCCCATTAGTCTTTGCGCAGCATGTCCTTTACACCCTGGTCTCTGAAACGGATCGCGATACGACGGTAATGCTCATGCACCGCGAGACTGGAACGCGGCAGGCGGTTAAGATCCCCGCTGGCCGGGCCACGTTCGTTTTGCTGGACCGACGAACCGGAAGGCTGATCGATTCGACCATGCCGCGATAGTCTTGGTCTTTTGTTCATGTAGTAGCGCAAGTTGTTAACTTGCATTGTGGGTTGTGGTTGGGACACGCAAGATAACATCTTGCGCTACTCTCTGTTAAGATGCGCGCCTCAGTTCGAATACCACATCGTTCTTGATCCAAAACTGCCTTTGACGCTTGCTACCGGTACCCGACTCGATCGCTATGAAATCCGCTCGAAGATTAGAAACTCGCATCAGTAAGGGAGACGAGGGTGCTTACAACCAGATCGGCGTAGGGCTCAACTGGACCGCGGCCTTGAAAAGGTGAATCTGGTTTTAGTAATGATGACCGTGCTTATAGTCCTCAAGAGACACATGATCCTGCGAAAACTTTCTGTCGCCATTGTTTTGTTGAGTAATGCATTCGCGCCGAATGCTCTATGGACGCCGCCGGCGTTTGGACACAACGGTGATTTGACGATCGTTCGCGCGGCGCAAACCGCCGCGGCTGATCCGTCAGGCTTTAATCCCGCTTACAAACTGTCGCTACCAAATCCGGTTCAGGACAAGAACTTTTATCTGCTGAGCTTGTTTCAAAGAACTCCGGAGGTTCGCCGGGTACTGCGCGCGAACACAGCCTTACAACAAATAGCGAAAGACAAGCTGCTGGCGCTGAATAAAACCTCGAGTTGCCAGAACGTCAGCTGCTTCGACGAGTTGATGCGCCTCGATGCGCCCACGATTGCCGCCGTCGCGGACGAACTCGCCAAATTGGCAAATGCGCCGGAGTTCGAACGGCTCGCGAACAGAGATCTGCGTCCATCAGGTGTCTTTGTTAAATATAGCCGTCAATCCGATGCGGAAATGTTGTCGGCTGCCTGGAAGGATGCAGCGGCCGGCTTGAATCGAATACTCGCCGTCTACGGTCTCGGAAAAGATCCACGTTACCCGGCGATTGATAAAGTCAGCTTTGACGTTTCTACCGAAGCCTTTCGCGACCAGATCAAAAAGAAGACAGCTGAAATAAAATTCTCAAATGGACCGCTCTTCTTTGAGCCGACGCTCAACTTTGCTCTGAAGCTGCTGGAGATAAACCGTCGCGATGAAGCCGCTCGTTACGAACCCTTGGAAGCAGGAGAGAACAAGCTTGCGGTTCAGAATCTGAAGCACATCAAGTGGAACGATTACCGTTACTCTTTCATTCTGGTGTTGGGTTCAGGTCCTGCAGATTCAGCGAGGATAAGTCCTTTGGGAGCGAAGCGGGCCGATGTGGGCGCGCAGTTATTCTTACAACACAAAGCGCCTTTGATTATTCTTTCCGGCGGCCACGTCCATCCGATGCAGACGCCTTACTGCGAGGCGATCGAAATGAAAAAGTATCTGATGGAAAAATACCAAATACCGGCAGAGAGTATTTTGGTTGACCCCTACGCGCGGCACACCACGACCAATTTTCGCAACGCCGCGAGACTGGCGTTTCGCTACCGCATACCGACGGCGTTGGCGCTGGTAACCTCGAGTGAATCTCACATTACTTCTTCAGCCAGCGAAGAATTCCGGACGCGTTGCGTGAACGAGCTGGGTTACTTCCCAGTTGATTTCATTAAGCGAGTATCGCCCGTAGAAGCCGAATTCAAGCCGTCAGTGATGTCTCTGTTCTTTGACGCGAGCGATCCGCTGGATCCCTGACGGCGACGCTGGCTCAAGCAAATTGGAGGAGAATTATGAAGCGATTGATGTCGGCCACGGCGATTCTCTTATTGCTGTTCGGCATAGCCATGGCCCAGGGCGGCGCGAGCTTTACGGTCGGCAACGCCAACGCAGCCCGAGGACAGAAGGCAACCGGCACAGTCGAAGTGCCCGCCGGCGTCGATGCCGCTCTCAGTATCCCGGTCGCCGTCGTTAACGGCGCGAAGCCGGGCCCGGTGCTGGCGCTGGTCGCCGGATCGCACGGTACTGAATACACCTCGATCATCGCGCTGGAAAAATTGATCGGGATGCTGAACCCAAACGAGATTTCCGGGACCGTGATCATCGTCCCGCTCATCAACATTCAATCATTCGAGCAGAAGGTCCCGCACCTGAATCCGGTCGATAAGAAAAGCATGAACCGCTTCTATCCGGGCAAGATGGACGGGACCCAGACCGACCGCGCGTCTTACCTGATCACGAAAGAAGTCGTCGAGAAATGCGATCACCTGATCGATCTGCACGGCGGCGATCTCGACGAGAGCCTGCGGCCTTACAGTTATTGGACGAAGACTGGAAACGAAAAGCAGGACCAGATTTCACGCGAGATGCTGCTGGCGTTCGGCCTGGATCACATCATCATCTCGGCCGATCGGCCGAAGGACCCGCAGGGTTCGCGTTATCTCGAAAACACTGCGAGCACCCGCGGCAAGCCTTCAATTACGGCTGAGGCTGGTCACGCCGGCACAGTCGAGACCGACGATCTTAATGCGCTCATCAACGGCTGTTTGAACGTGATGCGTTACTTGAAAATGCTTCCGGGCCAAACGGCAGCCGTCGAGCATCCGGTATGGATCGAAAAGGTTGTGACCGTGGCGAGCGAGCAGACGGGAATCTTCTATCCACTCGTCAAACGCGGCACCTATGTTGAGCAGGGAATGAAAATCGGTTACGTGACTGACTATGTCGGCAAGACAATCTTCGAAGCGCGCGCTTCCGCGAGCGGTGTGGTCCTATACGTTTGCGCCGTGCCCTCAATGACCAAAGGCGCAACCATCGCCAACATCGGCGTGATTGCACGGACGGAAAAATGATTTGAAGAAGTGTGAACGGCCAGAATGCAGGTGACAGGTCTAAAGCATTTGCCACTGGCTTCAGCAAAGAATTGCGATTAGCTTCAGCACAATTGCCACTAGCCTCAGCTGGTGGATCGAGAGTATATAAGCATCCGGCTTTAGCCGAATTCTAACAATTAGAGACAAACAAATAATCATGCCCTGGGTAAGAGTTCAATTTTGTTTCGTCAAAGCATCGCGAACCGCTGAAGGGTCTTAGTGAATTCGCTAAAGCCGATTTTCATCCTAATAGCTCCATTAGCTAAAGCTAGTGGCAATTGAGTAAAAGAAGATTCAAACAGGAGCAGATGCATGGCTAAACCCTCGAAACTGGCGCACGTGGTTTATATGACGCGGCGTTACGAAGAAATGCTCGCGTGGTACAAGACGGTTTTCGAAGCGAGAGTCCAATACGAGAACCCAGCGTTCGCCTTTCTCACTTACGATGACGAGCATCATCGGGGCGAGCACCACAACCGCAAATCCGAATGCCTGTGGTTTGCGTAAATGATTCCAGAGGACGCTCCCGGCGGGAGGAACGTGACGCTTATTGAGGGCACCAAACTCGGCCGTTACGAAATCCGCTCAAAGATTGGCGAAGGCGGGATGGGCGAGGTGTATCTCGCGGAAGACCTGGAACTTCGGCGGCCCGTGGCGTTGAAGATTCTGCCTGCCGAGGTGGCCGCGAATCAGGAGCGCATGCGACGCTTCAAACAGGAAGCGCAAGCGGCCGCCGCGCTCAATCATCCCAACATCGCGCACATTTACGAGATTGGCGAGGCCGCCGATGTGCACTTCATCGCCATGGAGTTTGTCGATGGCCTGACGCTACGCCAACTGATCCATGGCCGGCAGACGTCATTAGCGAAGCTGTTGCGCCACCTGCAGCACATCGCTGAAGGCTTGGCGAAGGCGCACGCGTCCGGGATCGTGCATCGAGATCTGAAGCCCGACAACATCATGGTGTCGCGTGACGGGCATGCGAAGATTCTCGATTTCGGTTTAGCGAAACTGATTGAACCGCAACGGCCATCCGGCAGCTTTCCTGAAGGTAGCAATGAACTCCCGACCGTCATTATCCAGCAACATTCAACGCCGGGAATGATTCTGGGCACGCTTGGCTACATGTCTCCCGAACAAGCCCAAGGCAAGATCGATGAAATCGATAATCGCGCGGACATCTTTTCTTTCGGCTGCATCCTTTTTGAAGCGGTGACGGGGCGTAAGGCGTTCGAGGGTAAGGACGTGATTGACACGCTCAACCAGATCATCCGCGCACCGGTAGCGCCGATACATGATTTTGCGCCGTCGGCGCCGGCTGACCTGCAGCGAATTCTGCGTCGATGTCTGGAGAAAGATCCGGACGAGCGTTACCAGACAATCAAGGATGTCGCCATCGAGTTGAAACACGTGCGGCGCGAGATGAAGGATGCCGGGACGGTTAGCGCTGCATACTCTGATTCATCGAGAAGCGCCATGACCGCAAGCAATCTCGCGGCATCGTCTCAGAGTGAAAGCTCGATCAGAGAGACTTCGCTTCGCTCAATTTCAACACCTGCAGACGGCGCCCAGAGTCTCGGCGGCAAACTGGGACAGGCGAAGTTACTGCTGTTCGCAGGTTTGATATTGCTGCTGGCTGCTTTCGTGTTTGGTGTCTATAAATTCTCTGGCACACGATCAACCGCGAAACATTTCTCGGCCCCGGGGAACCTGAAGATCACCCGGCTGACGAATTCAGGCAAAGTCGCCGACATCGCGATGTCACCCGACGGCAAGTATGTTGCTTACGTCATTGAAGACGCCGGCAAACGCAGCATCCGTCTGCGGCAGACCGCGACCACGAGTGATGTTGAAATTGTCGCGCCGGATGAAAATCAAATCGGGAGCCTCAGTTTTACGCCCGACGGCAACTATCTCTATTTCCTCAAAGTGGTGCAGAACCTCGGCACGCTTTATCAAATCGCAGCGCTTGGCGGTCAGGCTAAGACAATCGTGTCCGACGCTGACACCGGCGCGGCCGTGTCGCCCGACGGAAAACAGATCGGTTTTGTCCGCGAATCCGAGCAAGCCGAGACCTTCATGCTGGCAAACGCCGATGGGTCGAATCAGCGGCCGCTCTTCCAACTTACGAACGATAATTTCTTCTGGGGATATGTCGTGCCGTCATGGTCAACGGACGGAAAGATGATTGCTTACGGGAGTGTCAATCGTGACAAAGAGCAGACGCGGCTGAAATTGTTTGGAGTGAACGTCAAGGACGGAACCAGGCAGCAGTTGAGCGATCGAAATTGGTCGGTGCTCACCGGAATTCAGTGGTTGCCGGACGGGAATCTAATTGTCTCTGGAAACGAAAAGTCGGAAACCGAATTTGCGCCCGTTCAACTATGGCTCATCGCGCCCAACGCTGCGCCGCAGCGCTTGACTAACGATCTGAATGACTATGACGGTGTGAGCGTGACTGCCAATGGCGACGCCCTGGTAACCTTACAGAACACTAGCGTGGCGAAGATCTGGATTGCGCCCATGAATGATTTGTCACGCGCCGTGCAAACCGCACCGGCGTCCGATATTTGGAATGGGATCGTGTGGACGCCCGATGGCAGTTTTGTGTATTGCTCGAAGGCGGGCGGCAAATTCGATATCTGGAAGATGAATGCCGACGGGACGAATCAGAGACAGCTGTCGAGTGGTGAAGGGGCGAAATACTGGCCGCAGGTGACACCGGACGGGCGATACATCGTTTTCCTATTCGACCGCGCCGGAAACGATAATATCTGGAGGATGGACATAGACGGCGGCAACTTGAAGCAATTAACCAGCGGCCCTCGCGAATTTCAGCCCAACATTACACCGGATGGCAAATCGATAATCTACTCAAAAATCGAAAACAACATCGACACACTCTGGAGAGTCTCGATAGACGGCGGTACGCCCGTGCAGCTGACGACTACACCATCTTTTGGTTGTACGGTCTCGCCTCGCGACGGAATGATTGCTTATGTCTTCAGCGAGATGGGAGCCAACCCGCAACGTAAAGTCTCGATCATCTCGCCCGATGGCGGCACGCCGATCAAAACCTTTGCCCTCCCGCCCACCGCCGCAGGGGCTCTCAGGATGCATTTCACGCCTGACGGACGCGCGCTCGCCTTTCTTGATTCACGTGGCGGCGGCGCCAACATCTGGACCATCGCCCTTGATGGCAACGGTGAGTCAAAACCTTTGACCGATTTCAAGACCGAAACGATTTCCGACTATGCGTGGTCAGCGGACGGCAAACAACTGGCCGTCATTCGCGGCTCGTCTATTCGAGATGCAGTGCTGATTAACGAAAACAAATGATCGTGCGCTGCGCGGGTTTCACGCATCTTGCTACTTCACCGGGGGATGATGCCGCCGGCTCTTCTATGCTGACGGCGGCGCGGACTGCCTGAGTTCTACCAAACTTTCACGCGCGCTTCCGGCGCCAGGTACAGCTTCTTTCCGGGTTGAATATTGAATGCTTTATACCAGCCGTCGAGGTTGCGCACGGTGTCGGCGCGATATTGATCGGGCGCGTGACCATCCGTAGTCACCAGGACTTTGAGAAACTCCGGGCGCATCTTGCTGCGCCAACTCTGCGCGTAAGCGATGAAGAACCGCTGATCATTCGTCAGCCCATTTGAATTCGTCGCCGGTTTGTCACCATACGCCGCGCGATAGGCGTCGTAAGCGGCGGACAGTCCGGCGACGTCCGCAATGTTCTCGCTCAACGTCAGCTTGCCGTTCACGTGCAGCCCCGGCAACGGTTCGTACGCGTCGAACTGCGCCGCCAGACGATCCGCCGCCGCGCGAAAGTGTTCGAGGTCTGCCGGCGTCCACCAATTCTGAAGCTTGCCGTACGCGTCGAACTGGCTGCCTTGATCGTCAAAGCTGTGACTGATCTCATGGCCGATGGTTCCGCCGATGCTGCCATAATTTTCGACGGGGTCGGCGTTCGGATCGAAGAAAGGCGGATTCAAGATCGCGGCGGGAAAATTCAGGCCGTTTTGAATCGGCAGATTCACCGCGTTGACGGTCTGCGGTGTCATCCACCACTCAGTCTTGTCCACGGGCTTGCTGAGTTTCGACACGGTCCATTGATAATCGAACAGCTCTGATCGTTCGGCGTTGCCGAGCGGATCGTCGCGCAGAATCTTCAAGCCGGAATAATCTCGCCAGTGCTCGGGATATCCGACACCGACATACAGAGTGCTTAGCTTCGCTTTCGCCCTGGCCTTGGTCGCGGGCGTCATCCAGGTGAGATTGTCGATACGCCGGCCGAATGCGGTCGTGATGTTCTTGACCATCTCCTGAATTTTGGCCTTGGCCGCAGCCGGGAAATATTTCTGCACATAAAGTTTGCCGACCGCATCTCCTAAAGCGGCGCTGGTGTTATTCACGGCGCGTTTCCAGCGATCAGATTGTTGGGGAATACCGTTGAGCGTGGTGCCGTAGAACTTGAAGCGTTCAGTCGCGAAGGGCTGCGGCAACAGTCCCGACCAGCGATCGATCACACGGAACGTCAGGTACTCTTTCCAGATATCCATTGGCTGGCTACTGACCAGAGCCGAGATGCCGCTCACGCCGCCTGGATGCCAGACGATGATCGCGGGCTGACCTGAAAGACCCGCGGCTTTGAAGAACGTCGTCCAATCAAGGCCTGGCGCTTTGGCGGAAAAATCTTTCATCGCCCAGGGGTTGTTTGCCTTCTGCACATCGGCAGAGTCAGTGCGCGTGGCGTGAGCAGTCGCGATTTTCTTTTCGAAATCATAAATGCGCGCGGCCCTGGCTTCAGCGTCGGCGATTTGCGCCAGCTTCAAAACTGTGACGATGTGTTCGCGATACTTCGCTTGCAACTCGACATCATCTTTCTCCGTGCCCAGGTAGTTATCGCGATCCGGCAGACCCAAACCACCCTGCAACATATAAGGCACGTTGTGAGTTGGATTGCTAAAGTCCGGCGAGACCCAAATGCCGAACAGCCGATCGGTATAGAAGTTTGTGCTGTTCAGCGGGTCAACGTCGGCGCGGAGCTGAGAGCCGAGGACTCGCGCGAGCGCGGTCTTATCGGCCATGCCGTTAATCTCATCCAGCTCGGCTTTGATCGGAGTGAGTCCCTTCTTTTCGATCGCACCCTCGTCCATGAACGCGTCGTAGTAATCGCCAATCTTCTTAGCTTCAGGATCGTTGGCTGACTTGCCCGCGCCTTTGATCAAGTCGGCAGTACGCGCATTGACCTTTTCCGCGATGGCGTCGAACGCGCCGTAGCTCGGGCGATCAGAAGGAATCTGCACTGCTTTGGACCAGGCGCCGTTCGCATAACCAAAAAAGTCGTCGCCGGGATCGATCGACTTGTCTATTCCGGCGAGGTCGATGCCCTGCGCGTTGCTGGTGCGAATTGAAACCAGAGCATTGCTGCCTGCGAGGAGCAGCGCCAGAACGACAGCCAACGTCTTCAGGTATCTTACGCGTATATTTTTCGGAGTCATTTGTAATCCTCGCTGGACGATGATTCACATCGGGGTCGATTTTTCCTGGGGATGACTGGGTTTACTGAGAATATTCGTGGGGAAAGGCGAGTGTCAAACGCGAGCAAGTTGTAACGCAAACTGTTAGTTTGCGCGCGCACCAATCCGATTCTTTATCGCAAACTAACAGTTTGCGTTACTAACAGGGCATTAAGAAAAGGCTCGCACACTGGGACCAATCCGGCTAGAATCACCCGACTCGAAATGAGCCTCTCGCCGGGAACAAAACTCGGTCGTTACGAAGTCCGCGCCAAGATTGGCGAAGGCGGAATGGGCGAGGTGTATCGCGCCTATGACGAAGCGATGCATCGCGATGTGGCGATTAAGATCTTGCCCGCGGCATTGACGGACGACAAAGACCGCCTCGCGCGATTTGAACAGGAAGCCCAAACAGCCGGGGCACTCAATCATCCGAACATTCTCGTCATTCATCACATTGAAACGCATGACGGCGCGCCTTACATCGTGTCTGAGTTATTGGAGGGAGAGACGCTGCGGGAACGAATGGGCGGCGTGGCCCTGTCACATCGAAAGGCGATCGACTATGCGTTGCAGGTGGCCCAGGGCCTGGCCGCCGCGCATGAAAAAGGAATCGTCCATCGCGACCTGAAGCCCGAAAATGTTTTCATCACCAAAGACGGCCGCGTGAAGATACTTGATTTCGGTCTGGCCAAGCTTACCGGGACCGACGGCAATCAGGCGCAGACTGAGGTCCCAACGCGACGCGTGAATACCGATCCCGGCATGGTGATGGGAACCATCGGCTACATGTCGCCAGAGCAGGTCCGTGGCAAAGCGACCGATCATCGTTCGGATATTTTTTCGTTTGGCGCGATTCTTTACGAGATGCTTTCAGGGCGTCGCGCTTTTCGGGGCGAATCGACCGCCGATACGATTAGCGCCATTCTGCGGGAAGACCCGCCGGATCTTTCATCGACGAATCGGAATATTAATCCGGCGCTGGAACGGGTCGTTAATCATTGCCTCGAAAAGAACCCTGAGGAGCGGTTCAACTCGGCACGTGATCTGGCGTTCGCGCTCGAAGCAGTGTCGGGCCCGTCAACTACCGCCAGCGACACGGCGACTATTCTGACCAGGCTGCCGGCGGCCAAAGGAAATCGCCGCGCGTTCATTCCCTGGGCCATCGCGGCGGTTTTGCTGATCGCGTGCGTAACGCTCGCGCTGCTTTATTTCTGGCCGCGGCCAACTGACAAACGCGCAATCAGTTTCGCGATCGAAATTCCCGACAAGGCTTCCGACATCGGAGACGTGGCTATCTCCCCCGATGGACAGCTGATTGTTTTTGACGCCAGCATTGACGGAAAGACCTACCTTTTTCTCCGCTCGTTAGATTCTGTCGAGCTAAAAAAGCTGCCGGGCACTGAGGATGCCTACCTGCCATTCTGGTCCCCGGACAACCGCTACATCGGATTTTTTGCAAATAACAAGCTGAAAAAGATCGATGTAAATGGCAGCTCCACGCAAACGATTTGCGATTCGGGCGGTTCTTCTGGTGGCACGTGGAACCGCGAAGGAGTAATCCTGTTTAGTTCGCAAGGTCAGCCTCTCCGCCAGGTTGCGGCCGCCGGCGGCGCGCCTACGACCGCGCTGACGCTGGAGGCGAAGGCAATCCAACATGACTATCCGCTGTTTCTTCCTGATGGCCGTCATTTTCTTTATTGTTCGTGGGACGGCAACCCCTCTTCGACCGAGTTTTACGTGGGCGCGCTCGACGGCACGCGTCGCCAGCTCTTCACTGTTAATTCAAACGTCGGTTATGCCGCTCCGGGATATCTGCTGTTTGCTCGCGACAACACGCTGATGGCCCAGGCGTTCGACGCCACAAAGCTGGCATTAAGTGGCGATCCTTTTCCAGTCCTCGAGCACGTGGCCTTTGATGCGGGCAGCAGTTTCGCGTACTTCTCGGTGGCTGCGAACGGCACCGTCATTTTTAGGAAGAGTACCGATAATGGACGTCAGTTGATCTGGATCGACCGCAGCGGTAAACAGATCGCCATCGCCGGCCCGCCGGGTGCTTACAATGACATCATGTTGTCGCCCGACGGAGATCGGGCCGCGATGCAAAAAGTAGACGGCACCAACAGCGACATCTGGATCATGGACCTCGTACGCGGCGTCCCGCAGCGATTCACGTTTGCCGAAACCAGCGAGGACAATCCCTCATGGTCGCCCGACGGTAAATTTCTAATCTACACATCGACGAACGCGGCCAACCACACAACCTTCCTGCGAAAGAATGCAAGTGGCGGCGGCGACGAAGAGAAAATCTACGAATCAGATGCGGCGACCGACGATGGCACTGATTGGTCCGGCGACGGCAAGAATCTTCTGTGCGAACAAGGAACGCCGAATACGCTGCAGGATATTTGGGTTTTGCCGCTGAATGGCGGTGGCAGCGCTCATGCCTTGCTCAATTCGCAATTCAGTGAATATCACCCTCGTTTCTCGCCCGACGGCCGCTGGTTCGCTTACGTGTCCAACGAATCCGGGCACGCGGAAGTCTATGTTCAGCCCTTTCCCTTGTCGGGTGGTAAATGGCAGGTGTCGACCGCCGGCGGGGCTCAGCCGCGCTGGCGGCGGGACGGTAAGGAGCTTTATTTCATCGCCCCGGATCGAAAGCTGATGGCCGTTGACGTAAAGCTTGGTCAGACCTGTGAGATCGGCACTCCGAAAGCGTTGTTTCAAACGCAGGTCTCCTCATTTGGCTCTCCAAACCGTTACGATGTCTCAGCCGATGGCCAAAAGTTCCTGGTCAATTCAAGGGTGCAGGAGACCAGTCGCGCGCCGTTGGAAGTGATCGTGAACTGGGCTGCGAGTTTGAAGAAATGATAACCAAACAATGATCGTCGCGCTCTTGCTGCGCCTGGAGGTTTTCTCTAGTCCAGGCGCCTGGAGAAAATCCGATCGAGCAACACCCCATTCAGACCACCGTCTCCGCCAAATCTAGCGACTAACGGCGAACTCGGTTAGAATTGCCGCCGTTTATCCGACGAACAGGATGGTACCCGGCACTAAACTAGGCCGTTACGAGATTCGCTCAAAGCTGGGCGAAGGCGGAATGGGCGAGGTGTATCTGGCCCGCGACACCCAACTTGATCGCGACATCGCGCTCAAGCTTCTCACCGCTGATGTGGCGCGCGATCAGCAGCGGCTGCATCGCTTTCTGCAGGAAGCGCGCGCAGCTTCGGCGCTTTCACATCCTAACGTCGCGCACATTTACGAAATCGGAGAAGCCGAGGGCACGCACTTCATCGCGATGGAATATGTTGAAGGTGAAAGCCTCGACAAGAAGATCGCCGGCCGGCCTTTGCGTTTACCAGAGCAGATCGATTATGCGATTCAGATTGCCGACGCGCTGGATGAAGCACATGGCCGCGGCATCATCCACCGCGACATCAAATCGTCCAACATCATGATCAACTCGCGCCGGCGAGTGAAAGTGCTCGACTTTGGCCTGGCAAAAGTTTCGGCGCCGGCCGGCGTCACCGATCGCACTTCGAACAGCGAACTCGCGACCCGCGTCAAGACAACTCCCGGCATCGTGATGGGCACCGTCAATTACATGTCGCCCGAACAGGCCCTGGGCCGCGAAGTCGATCAGCGCAGCGACATCTTCTCACTCGGCGTGGTCCTTTATGAGATGGCCACCGGACGTCTGCCGTTTGCGGGCGACACGGTCACCGAGACAATCGATCGCATCGCGCATTCCCAGCCGGAAGCCATCGCGCGTTTGAATTACGACGTGCCGCCGGAGTTGGAAGTAATCATCAAGAAGGCCCTGCGTAAAGATCGCGAAGAGCGCTATCAGACGATTCACGATCTGCTCGTCGATCTGCGAGATATAAAACGCGAAGCTGATTTCGCCGCCGGTCTCGATCGCTCGACGCCGCCCGCTTCCCGCAGCGTGGAGATGCAGACGCAGACGCAGATATACGATTCGTCCGCCGTGGCTGCTGAGACTAGTGTGTTGCCGGCAGCGACGACAACGGCGGTCGCACAGCATCCGACGTCGAGCGCTGAATATATTGCCGGTGAGATCAAGCGAAACCGGAAGCCGATTGGAATTGCCGTAGCGGCAATTGTCGTCGTCGGGATCATTGGCGCGGTGGTCGGCGGCCTGTGGCTGTACATCTCTTCCCGTGGCAAGACCAGTTCAGAGCGCCCGCCGACGCGCGCCGCCAACATGAAAATCACGCGCCTCACGGCCAACGGCAAAACGGAGAATGCGGCGATTTCACCCGACGGCAAGACCGTCGTTTATGTACTCAAAGAGGGCGCGCAAAAGAGTCTCTGGATTCGCCAGGTGGCCACCAGCAGCAACGTGCAAATTGTGCCACCGTCCGAGGCCAACATTACTCGCGAAACTTTTTCTCCCGACGGCAATTACATCTATTACCAGGCCTTCGATAAACAGAATCCGCAGGGAATACTGTTGCAGGTCGCGGCGTTGGGCGGAGTGCCTCGTAAGATCTTGTCCAACATCGCGAGCGTGATTGGTTTCTCGCCGGACGGAAGTCGGTTCGCCTTCATTCGTAACGACAATGCGGCCACCGGCGAAGATCAACTCATGATTGCCAACGCGGACGGTTCGAATGAAAGAAAGCTCGCGGTCCGCAAGGGCGATTCATTCTTTGCCTCATCCGGACTGAGTTGGTCACCGGACGGTAAACTTATTGCCAGCCCGGCGGGCGCTTATGCCGGTGGTTTCCATCTGACGGTAGTCACGGTGAATGTCGACACGGGGGAACAGAAAGAGATCACGACGAAGAAGTTCATCGATGTCGGGCGCGTGTCCTGGCTGTCGGATGGCAGTGGCGTGGTGGTCAATGCGATGGAGGCGGGCGCCAACCAGAACCAGATGTGGATGGTGCCTTATCCGTCGGGCGAGGCGCAGCTTATCACGCACGATTTGAATGAGTATGGCGGCGCGACTTTGACGGCGGACTCGCGATCGATGGTCACGGTGCAATTCGATCTCACCTCGAACGTTTGGGTGGCGCCGGTAAATGATTTGAACCATGGCAAGCAAATCACTACCGGCAAGCTCGATGGTGATCGCGGCGTGACCTGGACGCCCGATGGCCGGATTGTTTACTCGTCCATTGCCGGCGGCAATGTGGATCTCTGGATCATGAATGCGGACGGGACAAATCAAAAGCAACTGACTTCTGACGCGGCGATGGATTACAACCCATATGTATCTCCGGACGGACGCCATATCTTCTTCGGCTCGATGCGTGGAGCACTGCCCGGCGTCTGGCGTATGGACATCGATGGCAACAATTTGAAGCAAATCACCGATCAGGAGGATTATCTTCAGGATCTCACGCCGGACGGGAAGTGGGTCATTTATACCAGCTGGCGGACTACGAAACTGTCTCTCTGGCGGGTCTCAATTGATGGTGGCCAGCCGGAACAAATCAGCAATCTCTTCATAAGCAACGCGCGTGTGTCGCTGGATGGGAAGTTTCTGGCCTGCAAATATCGGGACGAAGACCCGAATTCGCCCATCAGGCTGATTATCCTGCCAATCGAGGGCGGCTCGCCGCTGAAGAGCTTTGATTTGCTGCCGACCACTAACGGTTCACCAGAGTGGGCGCCGGATGGAAAGTCCGTTACTATCGGTGATACGCGCACCGGCACCACGAACCTCTGGAGTTTTCCGCTCGACGGCGGTCCCATGAAGCAACTGACCGACTTCAAGCCTGACGAATTTCTTGGTCGAGAGTTGTCCGTCGATCACAAATCGATGGTCATCGCTCGCGGCCGGACTACCAGCGATGTGGTCCTAATCACCGACTTTCGATAATCCAATCGTCCCGGCACGAGACTCGGCCGTTACACAATCCACCCCTATCAATGCGATCATGAGAGTTGAATGCGATGAGCCTGATTGGAGCAAATGAACTAAAACGTAAATTGCTGATCTCGTTTGAAGGTCAGCCTTACCTGGTCCTGGAAGTGTTCTTTGCCTCGCCCACCGCGCGCGGCGGGGCCACGATGGTCCGCACCCGTCTGCGTCACGTGCTAAGCGGCGCGGTCATGGAAAAAAGTTTTCGTTCGAGCGAGAAGTTTGCCGAGCCGGATGTCGAGCTGGTTCCCGCGTCCTTTCTTTATCAGGACGCTGAAGGGTGTCACTTCATGGACGAAAAGAGTTTCGATCAGTTTGTTTTCGCGAATGAAGACGTCGCGGGCGATCGCGGTTATCTGAAAGATGGTTTGTCGCTGCAGGTCTTGAAATACAACGGCGCGCCGGTTTCGCTGCAGCTGCCACAGTATGTAGAACTCGCGGTCACGACGACAGAGCCGGGTCTGCGCGGTGACACGGCGGCCGGTGGCGCCAGCAAACAAGCGACGCTGGAAACCGGCCTCGTGGTGCGCGTGCCGCTGTTCATTAAAGAAGGCGAACTGGTGCGGGTGAATACGCAGACGGGCGAAGTTATGGGCAGGGCTTAACGCTAATTGTCTCACTCTGGTGGGTGCTTTTGGTCAAGCGACTGGCGAGTTAAACTTTGAGGACTATCACTGAGGGTTTTATGCCGGAAAGAAATATTGAGCGCAAAGTCAGGCCCACCCATCCGGGCGCGATCCTGAGAAACATGCTCGAAGAGTTGTCCGGTGAGTACGATGGCCGGCTTGCATCGCTTTCGCAGAAAGAACTCGCGAAGCGTCTTGGGGTTTCGCAGCGTGCGGTCAGCGATTTGATCCATGAACGTCGGGCGATCACTGCAGACCTGGCTATCCGTCTATCGCGCGTCTTCAAAACTACCCCCGACATTTGGATGAACTTGCAGAAGGCCGTGGACCTTTGGGATGCTGCCCAGGCAAATAAGAATCAATACGCGAAACTGCGACCAATTGCGGCTTAGGCTCCAGCCGCCAATTAGCTGTTTAGAATCATCGTCCAAGAATCTCCTCACATTAGTTTATGAGATTTGAATTCTACAGTGACGCTATTGCAAATGTGCCGAAGCTCTCCGTCGACGGCACGGTTGATGACGCGATTCATTTTTCGCACTGGAAGGGAAATGAAACTCACGCCTCGGTGAAAGCCGACACTTCGACGGAAACGGTTTTGAATGTCGTAGCGGCGCCGAATCGCGCTGAACTCACGCGGAACATCGATCTCGTTACCAACAACCACTTCGATACCGACGGCTTGCTTTCAGTCTGGGTAATGTTGACGGGCGAGCGCGCTTTGCCTTTGCGGGACAGATTGATCGCCGCGGCCGAAGCGGGAGACTTTTCTGAAATGAGCAGCGTTGATGGCGTCCGCGCCAGTATCGTCATCCAGGGATCTGATTCGCCGATTGATAAGTCGGGATCACCGCTGGCGGCGAAGCTGGCCGGCCGGCCCGTCGCCGATGAAGCCGAACAGTATGTTTTGGCGCTGCCGCACGTGGAAGATGTAATCAGAAATACGGACAAGTACGAAGAGCTGTGGCGCGATCATTGGAAGCGAATTGAGACGGCCCTTGATAGTTTTGCTAAAGGGGCTTCGACGGTAGAAGAATTCACCGACGTCGATTTATCGCTCGTGACCCTCGCGCGCGAGGTCTTCGGGCCGAACGGATTTGATCCGGCGCGCGACGCAGCGCCCTTCACGGCATTTTCCCGGCGCGCGAAAGGAACGCTGTTCCTAATCACGACGCAACTCAACCGCGGTTGGGCCTATCGGATTGATTATCCTTACTACTCCTGGGCCGAGACGGTGGTGCGGCCGGCGGTTGAGAGAAGGGATTTGAGTTTGCTGATCGAGCGGCTCAATGAACTGGAGACGAGTGCGTCCGGAAGTTGGGCGGATGACGCCTCAGAACTCGCCTCGGCGGTAAAATTTCAAAGCGCCGGCAGATTGCAGTCTTCAGAGCTCCCGCCGGACGAGGTCGTCAGCCAAATCCGCCAAATCTTCGCAGAATCCCCCGCAACTGCGGGCTTTTAGGAAATTTACAAAGCCATCTCGGGGTCGATCATTGGCGTCCGGTGGCATTCATCTGGAGGGCGCCGGCAGAGCGTAGCGGCGACGGCGCTTTGGATTACAATGGCCCGGCTGTGGACACCAATGATTAGCAACTCGCACGCTTTCAGCTTCGATACGATCCAAAGCGCCGTCGCCGCTGCGCTCTGCCGGCGCACTCCAAATTGACTCATCCATGCGCGCGCACCGCGACATCCTCGTCGGCCCTGCCGGCTGGTCTTATGCCGATTGGCGCGGCCGTGTCCATCCCGAAGGCGCCGGCACGAAGTTCGACACGCTGGCGCTCGTCGCTAAATATTTCGACACCGCGGAAATCAACAGCAGCTTTTACTATCCGCCGAAGCCTGAGACGGCGCGCCGTTGGCTCGACCGCATTGCCCACAATCCGCATTTCGTCTTCACCGCGAAGCTCCACAAGTTTTTCACGCACCGCCGCGAACGCCTGAAAGATCAAGACGAGCGACTTTTTCGCAAAGGGATCGATCCTTTGATGGAAGCCGGCAAGCTGGGCGCGTTGCTGATCCAATTTCCCTGGTCGTTCAAGAACGAGATCGACGAACGCGCTTACCTCGATCAACTCGTCGCGCGATTCAAAGACTATCCGCTGGTGGTCGAGCTGCGGCATGAATCGTGGAACAACCCACGCATCCTGCAGACGCTGGAAGATCTCGGTGTCGGCTTGTGTGACATCGACCAGCCGCAGTTCTCAAATTCGATCAAACCTTCGGCAGAGGTGACTTCGGCGATTGGTTACGTACGCCTGCATGGGCGCAATTATCAGAATTGGTTTCGCGAAGAAGCGAACGTGATGGAGCGTTACGATTATCTCTATTCGCGCGACGAGCTTGATCCCTGGATCGATCGAATCAAGGAAGTCTCAGACAAGGCGAAGCAGACCTTCGTGATCACCAACAATCACGCGCGCGGCCAGAGTTTGGTAAATGCATTCGAGATTCTGGCGCAGTTGGAAGAAGAGCGCGTGCCCGGGCCGGCGAAGTTGCTTGAGAGCTATCCGCGATTGAGTGAGTCGGTGGAAGCAGATGATGAAGATGAGCAAAGAAGATTGTTCTAATTTGGAGTGCGCCGGCAGAGCGAAGCGGCGACGGCGCTTTGGATGGATTACTTACGTTAAAACAACCTCGTAATCATCCAACACTTTTAACTTGTCGATCTTGAAGCCATAAACTGTTTTCACTTGCGCCAGTCTTGCCGTTCGCTCAAACCAACCTGCCGAACACCAGGGATATTGATTGGCGACCGCAACCAATCCATGCTTCACTGGATTTTGATGCACGTAATTCAATCGGGCGAAATAAGAGTTTCGATGCGTCAGTTTGGTTTCCCAGAAGTTGTGCCAGACTTCTCGCCCCTTCTCGTTATCCAATCGGTTAACCCACTTCGCAGTTTTCTCGTGAAGGAAGCCAAGCATCTCGCCCAAATTACCAGCGCCTTCTGCTGGTGAATGAGCAATGAAGTGGTAATGATTTGAGAAGACTGACCACGCCTCGAGGTGCCAGCCAAAGTCGTGCGCCACCGAAAGCAGACCCCGTTGAAGTACCGCAACTCTCTTACGATTTTCGAAGTAATGATATTTCCTGTAAGTGCCGGCCGTTACGATGTAGGTTCCGCTGGCAGACAATTGGTGAAGCGGGGCGTGAGGCCAACTGATTGTCTGAGGGGCACTCATGGTTGACTTATCCAAAGCGCCGTCGCCGCTTCGCTCTGCCGCCGCACTCCAAATTATTTCGCCAGCGGAAAGATCGGCTCGATATCCACCGGGACATCTTTCAATTTATCCAGCGCGTTCCGCATCGCGGGACGAATCACAGCGTACTTCACCAGCATTGCGCGCGCCTTGTCGTACGAGCCTTCGGCTTCGAGCGTGAGCAATTCAGACGTCAGCTTGCGTACGGCATCGCGAATCTTCGATTCGTCGATACTGAACTTGCCGGTTTGTTCGTTGTATTTGATACCGCCTTCATCGGTGAAGTAGTTGAACTGCATCGCCACGCCGCGGCCGTGCGCTTCGTTGATGCCGAAACGGACGGAGCGAAACATACTGGCCAGATAGGTCGTGTAGAGCGTGCGCTGCATCGTCTGGGGCACCGCGCCTTTGTCAATCAAATATTGCAATGCCCAAAGACCGGTTACGTCCGCTTTCGCTTCTTCAATCGCCGAATAGAGTTCCTTCAGCTGCAGACGCACCGTCGTCGTCTGGCCGTTGACGTTGATGTTGTGCGGCCCGAGGCCGTGCATCAGTTCATGCGTCAGGATGTGCGTAAAGAAAGAATCGAAGGAAAGCTTCTTCTGATCCGCCAACGTCAGCACGACGCGCGAAATCGGAATCAGGGTCTTGTTGAATTTCGCATCCTGCACGTTCTTGAGCATGATGCGTTTCGAACCCTTCTCTTTCACCACGCGTTCGTCGTTTGGCAGATTGAAGGCGGCGGTCTGCACGCCGCTGTTGCCTTCACCAGAGCTGAACACTTCGTTGACGACGCGAATGGGCGAGGCAGCGCCGAGTTTTGGATTGCGATACTTCGGATCGATTGGCAGGTGATCTTCGAGTTCCTGCAAATACCCGCTGAACTTCTTCAGCTTCGCCGATTCAGCATCGTCGCGCAGAGTCACATAAGCCTCGAAACCCGCTTTGTAGCCGAACAGTTCGTCCTCGTAAGTCTCATACGGGCCCATCGTCAGGTCGATGGGCGAATCGAGATCCATCCAGGCCACGTCGCTCTCATAATAGTCATTCGACAGAAACGCCGCGGCGCGCTTCTCGAGGAAATTCTTCAACGTTGCATTGGTGGTCAGCGCGGCGGCTTCCTGCAGAAGTTTTGCCGCGGGCTCGAGGAACTCGCGATACTCTTCGCTGTAAGGAACAGCCTTGAACGCGCCGTTCGGGTCGCGGCGAATCGTATAGAAGTAGCCGGTGGCTTTCGCTTTATCTTCCGGCGACAGGCCATTCGCCCAGTTATTAAATTCATCCTTGGTCATGCCTTCCGGATAAAAGTTCGCCTGCGGCGGACGCTTGGGAACGCCGGCGATAAACGGTTCGTTCTCGTCGAGCTGTGACCATGGACCCTGATTGATTCTGAAGTAATGCAGACGCAGCCGGCCCAACGCCGACTGATCGGCCTCCAGTTTCTGCAGCAGCGATTCGTTGCCGCTCCAGATCTGCCGCAGGTAAAGCGGATTGTAGAGCTGCGCCGCCGCGATGATCTTTTGCAGCGCTTTGCGATCGTTAGGCGCCAGGCGCGTCGTGTTCGCGGTCATGACCGTCGGCGCAAAGCGGCGCACCTTCTTGTCCAACTCGGCTGCTTCGCCCGACAGTTTTGCGTCCATGCGTTTCTGAGCGTTGGTAAATGCGTTCAAGCCGAACGCGGTTAGAATGACGATGACAATTGTGCGATTAAGAATGCGCATCGATCTGCCTCACTTAGTTTTGTCTGTTCTTCAAAATCTTCACAAACGAAGCGGAAACGAATTCATCGTGGGTCACGCTGGTTAGTTTGGTCGCTTCGTCCTGGGTTACGGCGCCGCAATTGATCGCGCGCAGAAAATAATTCAAGAGGCCCTGGCCCGTAGCCGCATCGTCAAAGACATCGCCGACCAGCGTCGCCTTGGCTGCTTTCTCAACAAAATTGCGCAGCCGTTCTGACGCTGCATCCAGACTCTCTAGAAAGAAGGCATAGACGGCGGCATAACGCGTCGGCAATTGCGCGGGATGCAAATCCCAGCCCTGGTAGAAGCCGCCGATCAGTGAATGCTGAATGTGATCGTAATGAAGTTTCCAGGCGCGATGAACCACTGCGCGGTTCTCTTCAATCTGATCTGCCGTCAACGCGGACCCTTCGGCGGCGCGATGCGGTCCCACCGGCATGATGTTGGTCGCGCCATCTGACAACCAGATGCCTGTGCCGGCAAACGACACCTGCATCATGTGCTTCGCGAAGTCACAGGAGGGATGCATCATGTGTTGATGCGCGGCAGTGATCGAGCAGCTCGCGGTGTAATCGTAAGTGCCAAAGTGCGCCGCGGTGCATCGTCCCCGGGCTGCGGACAGGAGCAGAGGCAAATTGATGCGGCCCTGCTGATCGATGATCGATTGGGTGGTCTCGATCATCATCTCCATTTTCAGCGAACCACTGTCTAGTCCGTTTCGCTGCTCGAGCAAATCGAAAATGTCCGCCAGAGCGGCTACCTGTTCCGGAGTGGTAATCTTCGGCTGCGTAACCACAAAATTCTCAGGCAGCCTGCCTCCCGTGCGCTCCAGCAACGTGGAAACAAAAATGTCCAGCGTGCGGATGCTGCGCGCGCGCAGCTCTTCATTGAATGGTTTGATGCGAATGCCGATGAAGGGTGACAGCGATCGCGCCTCGATCGCTTTGGCCACTTCTATGGCGGCTGATTCTGCGTGTCCGTCTTCTTCCGCGTCCGGGCGGTTGCCATAGCCGTCCTCAAAGTCGATGCGAAAATCCTCGACCGGTTCGCGCTTCAACTTTTCCTGCACGCGGGAATAGATTGTGAACGCCAGCCAGGCCGCCTTGTTTTCGCGGCGCACCGCATCCGGTTCGTTCTCAAGCCGATGCTTTAATCCGGTCGCATAATCGAGCACGTCCGGCAGTTCATTCGACAGCGGCAGCCCGATGGCCCGGGCGAAGGCCGCGAAGTCGGACGCATTCTCAGCCAGGGCGCGCTGAGCGACCTGGCCCAGTCGTTGAGCCGAATCAGCACGAAACAGATGCGCACCGCCATAGACCGTGTGGACCGGCTGTCTTCGTCCGGATTCGCCGGGATAACCGTCCATGAACGTTTGGTTTGAGGATCTGAGACGCTCAGAGACTGTAGCGAGCGCTTCCTGCGAAAGCGACATTTTCATTTTAAGTCCTTTAGAAAGAGTTTCCTGATCTTTAAGTTGACCGACTTTAGTACCAAAGACGCCGGGACGGCAAACGCCCGCGCTGAAAACAAATATGAGAAGACAGTTGACGCGGTGTGAGGCGGCTCGCTAAGATGAAAATGCCCCGCGTTACACCCTCCCTTAGCGTGGTAACCATCCCATTGATACCGATTCCCGGCGATAATTGAAGTGATTATGAACCCCAAGAAGAACTTGCTTAACGTGCGCAGACGACGTGTGTTCCCGCAATCAATCATCCCGCGGCACGGCGTCTGGCGGTCTTATCAATTTCGTTTTTATGCGTCATTGACGCTGGCCGTGGCCATGCTCGTCACGATTAGCTCGTCGCAGTCGCGTAAGGCCGATGCCCAAAGCACGCGCGCGCGTGTCCAGCAGGACCTGGCCGAGGTCTTTACCGGATATCAGCAATTGCAGGTGGATCCCCGCGTAGTCGCGGACCAGGTGAGAGCGAATGGTCGGGTGTCGCTCGTCACTTCAGCGCAGGATTTTGAATTACAACTGGAGCCCAACGATCTGCGCGCGCCAAATTATCGTGCGGAACAAACTGATCCTGACGGCGTCGTCCGCGCCACTGCCATGCCGGGTGTGACAACCTACAAAGGAAACGTCCAGGGGTTGTGGGCCAGCGATGCTCGCTTCACGATAGACGGCGAGAAAATCGAGGGCATGATCCTTACCCCCGGCCAGTCATATTTTGTTGAGGCGGCCCGGAAGTATTCTCCATTGGCCGCGCCGACTGATTACCTGCTCTATACGTCCAACGACGTGCGGCCGGACATTACGCGCTCGTGCGGCGACACCCTGGAACAACAGGTCAACGCCGGCGCCAAACAGATGATGTCGAGCGCCGCGTCCGGCGTTACTCCGGCCGTCTTTTCGCCATTCAAAGTTGTCGAAGTCGCCACTGAATCGGACCTGCAATATACCAATGCCCTGGGCGGAGCGGCAGCGGCCAACAGCGACATCCTCAGCGTGATGAATTCAATCTCGGCGATCTATGAACGAGATATCGGGTTGACCTTCAGCGTTACTTATCAGCACGCATGGACGACTGCGGATCCATTTGGCGCCAACCCTTCAGGCGCGGCCGCAGTGCTCAACGCCTTTACCGATTATTGGAACCAGAACCCTCCGCCGGCGCCGCATGACGTTTCACATTTGTGGACCGGCAAGCGTTTGACTGACGCGAACGGTGTCGCTTGGCAAGGCGTCGTCTGCGCCAACCCGACGCACGCCTATGGTATTTCTGATTTGGAAGACATCGCCCCGTTTCGCATCACGATTCCGGCGCATGAATTCGGCCATAATTTCAACGCATCACACGCAGACTCCGGCACTGGTCACCCTGAATGCGACAACACCATCATGGTGACCATTCAGAACCAGAACAACACAAGTTTCTTCTGTCCCTTTTCCGTCAGTGAGATGACGGGATATGTGCAGGGCAATTCCAGCTGCCTGGCTGATGCGCCTAATAATAATCCGATCGACCAGACTGATTTCTTTGTGCGTCAGCAATATGCCGATTTCTTGAATCGCACGCCGGACGCATCAGGTCTCGGGTTTTGGAAAGGTCAGATTGATCAATGCGGCGCCGATACAAAATGTAAGGACGCGCAACGTATCAATGTCTCGGGCGCTTTCTTCCTCTCGATCGAATTTCAGGAAACAGGTTATCTCGTCGAACGGACCTACAAGACAGCCTACGGCGACGCGACCGGCAATTCGACATTTCCAACTGCTCACACACTCGCCGTGCCCATTGTTCGATTCAATGAGTTTCTCACCGACCAGCGCGCCATCTCAGGCGGGGTGATAGTCAATCAGGGTGATTGGCAAACCGCTTTGGAAAACAACAAGGTGGCCTATTTCAACAACTTCGTACAGACACAGCGGTTCACTACGAAATATTTTTCCAACATGTTGCCGACTGAATATGTGCAGACGCTTAATCGGAATGCCGGCAGCCCGATGTCAACCACTGAACAGGCGCAGGAAATTACCGCGCTGACGACCGGCAGCAAGAATCGAGCGCGGGTGTTGCGGGACATTGCGGAACATCCGAATCTGGCGCGGGCGGAGTTAAATCGCGCCTTTGTGCTGATGCAGTTCTTCGGCTACCTCAGGCGTAATCCCGATGATGCGCCTGATCGAGATCACACCGGCTATGACTTCTGGCTGACGAAGTTGAACCAATTCAATGGCGACTATGTGGCTGCTGAGATGGTGAAAGCGTTCCTTACTTCAGCCGAATATCGTCGGCGATTTGGAGCGCCTTGATTACGGATAGTTGTTAATGAGATAGGGACGAACGGCCACCGCCTGGTGGCCGTTTTCAATTATTAGAGTTTGGATGAGCGGGGCACTAGCCCGACGGTAAGGGAGGCTCACAAGGGAAAGCGCGAAATTGAGCCCTCCCTTACGGTCGGGCTAGTGCCCCCGGTCGAGTCTTGAACGCCGAGCAACTCACAATTCAGCGCCGCAATCGGGGTTGTGTCAGCATGCTGTGTTGCTCGATCACGTTTTCTCTAGCCCAGCCGTTTACGGCTGGGTTAGCAGTGTATGCGGTGTTTCCAAGCCCCATTGATGGGCATTGATGTACTTGACTCAGCAGAAGCAACCCGAAGGGTTGCGAGAAAGTAGCCGGTGGTCTGCGCTGCGCTCCGACCACCGGCTACTTTCTCTCAGCCCTTCGGGCTGCTGACTAGATTCTCACTTTGATGAGTCAAGTATGTTGTTGCCCATTAATGAGGCTTTCTGTGCGCCATCTCTTATCGACCCCATGCGTAAACGCCTGGGCTAGAGAAAACTTCCGATCGCGGCAGCTCACAATTCAGACACTATCGCGCGCTTTGACTATTGACATTCCCACCGTTTGCGACCTAACCTCCCCCATCTTGTGAGTTTGGCGGCTTGGCGGTTCGTAATGTCAAACTTAGTCCCCCGGTTCAAATTTCTCCGCGTCATCACTGTGGTGCTGGCAGTCGCTCTGGGCGTCGGCTGGGTGTCGTTCCGAAATTCCGTTTACAACACGAAGGCGCAGAGTGCGCCCTTTAAAAATTTTGAAGCGCCGCAGGTTCATCCGCTCGCGATGACTCCGGACGGCACTCGCTTGCTGGCGGTCAACACCCCGAACGGAACTCTTTCGGTCTTTTATTCCGCCCGCAACGTGCTGGCGTTGATGGCCGAAATCCCCGTCGGGCTCGAGCCCGTCAGCGTCGTTGCGCGCAACGACAATGAAGCGTGGGTGGTGAACTGGCTGTCGGATTCCGTCAGCGTGGTGGATCTGAATCGCTTCAAGGTCTCGCGTAGTTTCGACGTTGGTGACGAGCCGACTGACGTGGTCTTTGCCGGCGCGCAGAAGGAATTGGCATTTGTTTGCGTCTCAGGTTTGAGTCAGGTGAAGGTCTTTGACCCGGCGATGCCCGCGTCCAGCCCGCAAGTGATCGCGATTAACGCCAAACAGCCGCGCGCGTTGGCGCGTGATTCGACAGGGGCCCAGGTTTTCGTTTCAATCTTCGAGTCCGGCAACCAGACCACGACCGTATCTGCGGCGCAAGTCCTGGCCAAAGGCGGACCACCACCGCCGTCGCCCGCTCTGGCGCCAGGTCTGCCGGCCGCACCGAGTGTTGGTTTGATTGTGAAGTGGAACGGCAGCGGTTGGGCAGACGAGGTTGGCGATGCAAAGTGGACTTCGTCGATTCCTTACACTCTCGCCGACGTCGACGTCGTCGTGATTGATGCGCACACGGCGACTCCGGCCGTCAGTACTTTGGTACGGGGCGCAGGCACGCACATAGGCAATGCCGTTTTCGATCAGCCGAACAATCGGCTGCTGGTGGCTAACGACGAGGCGCGAAACCTGGTGCGATTCGAACCGAACCTGCGCGGAAACTTTCTGAGCACGCGCATCGATTCGATCGCGCTCGCCGGCCCGCCGAGCGTGACCGCCAGCGATCTCAATACGCACATCGATCTCAACAATCCGGCCGGCTCAGACGCCGAGCGTGCCAACACTCTGGCCCTGCCGGGGGACCTGGTGCGCGCGGCGGATGGAACGCTCTATCTGGCGGCCACCAGTTCCGCGAAAGTCGGCGTCATTAATTCTCAGGGCGCGGTGACGTCGCGGATTCAGGTGGGCCAGGGACCAACGGGACTGGCTTTGAATGAACCCCGCAATTTGCTTTACGTGCTGAATCGGTTCGATGAATCGATTAGCACCGTCGATCTCGCGACGCGCGCACAAATCGCCACGATTCCGGTTGGCTTCAATCCCGAGCCGGACGTGGTCCGCAACGGACGCCGGTTTCTCTATGACACGAGCGTATCGGCCCATGGCGATGTCTCATGCGCCAGTTGTCATCCGAACGGCCATCGTGATGGGCTGGCGTGGGATCTGGGTGATCCGCAAGGACAGATGCAGACCGTCGGGTTCTCGAAATTTCATCCGATGAAAGGGCCGATGACGACGCAATCATTGCGCGGCATCATCGGCACTGAACCACTGCACTGGCGCGGTGATCGCGCCGCCCTGTCGGCTTTCAATCCGGCCTTCACTAGTTTGCTGGGCAGCCCGCGGCAACTTACCACGGCTGAGATGAACGCCTTCACCTTGTTCGTTCAGACGCTGACTTATCCGCCAAATCCGAATGAGAACCTGGACCGCACACAGCCAAACCCGGCTACGGGCCCGAACGCCACGCGCGGTCAGGTGCTTTTTAGTAGCACTGCATTCGACAAGGTAGCCATCAGTTGTAACGTGTGTCACAACACTTCGTCGTTTGGCAACGGCACGGCCAGAATAATTATTCCGCAGAGCGAATTGGGCACGTCGCAGGACTTCAAGGTGCCGCAGCTCCGCGGCATGTATCAAAAGCTGGGCATGGTGAGTGCGCCGGGCGAGCAAACCAGCGGCTTTGGATTCACTCACGATGGATCGACCGATTCACTTTTCGATTTTCTCCATAACCCGGTTTTCACTTTCCAAAACGACGGTCAGCGGCAGGACATCGAACAGTTTATGCTGTCGCTCGACACGGGCACCGCGCCGGCCGTGGGGCTGCAGGTGACCGTTAACGGCAGCAACAAAAACTCTGCGGACGTGATTGCGCGCGTCAACTTGTTGATGGCGCAGGCGAGTTTCCCGCAAAACTGTGATTTGGTCGTCAGAGGAATATTCAAGGGATCTTCCCGCAGCTTTCTATTTTCGGGCGGCCAGTTTCTGACTGATCGACAGGGCGAAGCGGCCGTAACCTCTCAGGCGCTGCTGCAAGCGGCGGACGACGGCGCCGAACTTACTTTCCTGGGAGTGCCGGTGGGCGCCGGCCGCCGCAGCAGCATCGATCGCGAATTAAACGGCACTCTCGACGGCGATCAACCAAAGCCCAACGCTATCGATGCGGCCCGGATTTTCGTTTGGCAGCATTACCTCGATTTTCTTAGCCGCCAGGCCGATCAGCCGGGTTGGGATTTCTGGAGCAACGAAATTACTTCCTGCGGCGCAAACCAACCCTGCATCGATGCGCGGAGCGTTAACACCTCAGGCGCGTTCTTTCTCTCCATCGAATTTCAGCAGACGGGCTATCTGGTCGAGCGCATCTACAAAGCGGCCTATGGCGATGCGCCTAACGCCGTCTCAACTCTGGACGGTCCGCATAATATCGTCGCGCCGGTGATCCGGTTCAGCGAGTTCATTCCCGATGTGAAGCAAATCGGAAACGGCGTGGTGGTCAACCAGGGAAATTGGCAGAAGCAGTTGGACGACAATAAGAACGCCTTCAGCCTGGCGTTCGTACAGCGAGCGCGATTCACCGATCCGACCAACGGCTACCCGACAACCTTGTCGCCGGCGGCCTTTGTCAACAGACTCGCCGACAACGCCGGGGTGCCATCGAACGACGCCGATCGCACAAAGGCCATTAACGAGTTTGGCGGCGCCCCGAACACCAGCGACGTAGCCGCGCGCGGACGCGCACTGCGCGATATAGCCGAGAACGAAACCTTCTCAAATCTGGAAAAGAACCGTGCCTTCGTCTTGATGCAGTACCTGGGATACTTGCGTCGCGATCCCAACAGCGGGCAGGACTCGGACTACAGCGGCTATGATTTCTGGCTGCGGAAGCTAAATCAATTCAACGGCAACTTCATCGCCGCTGAGATGGTCAAGGCCTTCATTACTTCCACAGAATATCGCCAGCGCTTTGGAGCCTTCTAAGAGCGGCTTAAGAACAATTCAGTAACGGGCGAGTTCGTTGGCGCAACGACTCGCCCGTTTTGTTTGGTGGCAGCTTAGGAATTACGAGGGTGATTTGCAATCGGGCAACGAACGCAGCGACAGGTGTGGAAAATTTCTCGTAGCTTTCGCACTGCGAATAAATTATGATGCGCCAGACTTTCAGTCAGCGTTCTACTCAATCACGTTCGGGCTCTGACTCACTCTTTTAAGCTCCCGAGAACAGGAAAAATCTGTGAAGACCAATAGTTCCCCCTTTTCGTCGCGTCGTACGCGTGCGTACTACCGGCGATCGTTAATCTTTCTGATCGCGCTCGCCTTGTTTGCCGGCGCGGTCTTCGTTGCTTCTGCTCAAAAGAAACGGCAGCGCAAACAATCCCCACGACCAGCGACCGAGAAATTGAATAAGAAACCTGCGGCCCGCAGTGAGCGGCCGCGCGAGAATGAAGCGATCGAGGAAGACGTTGAAGGCCGCGAGAACTGGTTCTGGCGTCAAAGAATGTATCCGTTCGAAGAACTGCCGGTGAACGCGCGCGAACAAGCCTGGGCGTCACGACCGGTCGATAAGAACCTTAAACCCGAAGTGTTGACGTGGCAGCCCATCGGGCCCGTCTCGCTTACGCACGGGTTCGTGGCGACATGGGGGACGACGAGCGGTCGGGTCAGCGCCATCGCAATTTCACCGACGAACGCGAATCTGGTTCTGATCGGCAGTCCCACCGGCGGCATTTGGCGTTCAACGGATGGCGGCGCGAATTTTACGGCGGTCGCGGACAACCTGACCGACATCTCGATCGGCTCGATCGCGTTTGCGCCCAGCAACCCCGCCATCGTTTATGCCGGAGCAGGCGAGAATAATAATCACCCGTATTTTGGACAGGGCGTGTTGAAGTCCACAGACGGCGGCGCCACCTGGACAAAAATTAGCGGCGCTACCTTGACGGGCCCAGGTGTGATTCGGCAGGTCGCGGTTGATCCAGCCGATCCGACGCTGGTCTACGCAGTTCAGTACATCACAAAAAACACTGGCACTAATGGAAATGTCGCCAGCGGTTTCTGGCGCTCAACTGATGGCGGCGCTACCTGGACGAAAACCTTCAACGGTCTATTCCGCAATATGGCGATTCGTCCGGGGACTCCTCAGACGTTGTATCTTGGCGTCAATCGGAATGACATGCCGGCTCCCAACGACGGACCGGCCGGGGTTTATCGATCCACAAATGGCGGCACTAACTGGAGTCTGGTCCACACCGCACCGTTCACCACCACCTCGGATGTGCGCGTGGCAGTCACGGCGGCAGCTCCGGCTACTGTTTATGTCTATGAGGGCGGGAACGACAATACTGCCACCAGGCAAGTCGCAGTGGAGGTGAGTACTGACGGCGGCACGACCTGGTCTACGCGCGGCAACCGCACCGATATTGATAAGGGCCAGTTTGCTTATAACACCTTTATCGCCGTCAGTCCGGCCAGCGCGAATACGATCATCATTGGATCGCGCGACCTGTTCCGGAGCACGGACGGCGGAGTCAGCTTCACCAACATTGTAAATAATTTCAAAGCCCCGAACTTTAAGGATTACACCCCTGAGGATGCGACGACGCACTCGGACCAGCAGACGTTCGCGTTCTCTCCGACTGATGCCAACACGATTTTGTTTGGCAATGACGGTGGGCTCTTCAAATCGACCAACGGCGGGACCACACTGACCTCGTTGAATGCTACCTTGTCGCTCACGCAGTTCGTTGGTTACTCGGTCGACCCCAACGATGCCACGAAATCCTACGGCGGCACGCAGGACAATGGCGCTCTCCGCCGCCAGACCGGAACCAGTCAATGGGCTGAGATTATCGGAGGCGATGGCGGCAACACCGTCGTCGACGCGCTTAATCCGGCCACGGTCTTTACGACTTACATTAACGGTACCGTGTATCGCTGGACTAACTTTGGTCAGACCTTCGATAAGCAGATTGGCGCCGACGACAATTCGACTTTTGGCGAAGGAGCGAATCCCCGCATCGCTTTTTATCCGCCCTTCACCGGTAATGGCGTAGACGCAAAACTTTACTTCGGCACCTGGAAGCTGTTCACCACAAACGATCGCGGCAATACCTGGACCCCGACTTCGGCTGATGATCTCACGGTGGGCGACCCCGACACCCTGAGCGCGATTGGCGTGGCTCGGTCAAACACGAACGTTATCTATACCGGATCGGGCCAGGGCCGAGCCAACGTCAGCACGAACGGCGGAACCAGTTGGACCAACATCACCACCGGCCTTCCGAACCGATCGATTACCAGCATCACGGTCAGCAGGACGGATCCGGCAACGGCCTTTCTGACGGTTTCAGGTTTCGGTACGGGTCACGTCTTTCGCACCATCAACACCGGCGCCGCCTGGACTGATATCAGCAACAACCTGCCAAACATCCCGACGAATTGTCTGCTAATCGATCCCCAAACAGCGACGACTCTCTATGTTGGCACCGACATCGGCGTCTTCAGATCGATCGACAATGGCGCCACGTGGACCGCCTTCAACAACGGCATGCCGCCGGTGGTCGTCATGAAGCTGGTCAATAGCGGCAACACGATCCAGGCGGGCACCTATGGTCGTGGTGCTTATCAACTGAACGATGTCGGCGGAGGCTCGACGGTGCAATTCAGCGCGGCGAACTTCCCGGTGACTGAAGGCACGGCCTCGACCACTTTCACCATTACGCGCAGCGGCGATACTTCGGGCACTTCGACCGTAAACTATGCGACCGGAAACGGCACTGCCAGGGAAGGCCGTGATTATGTAGCGGCGCTTGGCTCGGTGACCTTTGCCCCCGGCGAAACGAGTAAACCTGTCACCGTGCTGATTATCGACAATGCCTTCGTAGATGGTTCGCGGACAGTGAACCTGACGCTGAGCGGCGCCACAGGATCTTCGACGCTGGGACCGCAAACAGCAGCCACGGTTACGATCGCGGACAACGACACGGTGCAAGGCCCAAATCCGCTCGATACGCCGCGCTCGTTCGTGCAGCTTCACTATTTCGATTTTCTCAACCGCGTTCCGGACCAATCAGGCTGGGATTTCTGGACCAATCAAATGACCAACTGCGGCGCCGCTGATTTGCTTGTCTGTCGCGTCAACGTCAGTGGCTCATTCTTTCTTTCGATCGAGTTCCAGCAAACCGGTTACCTCGTCGAACGCATGTACAAGGTCTCTTATGGAGACGTGAACGGGAATTCAACCTTCGGCGGCAGTCATACTCTGGCGGTGCCGGTGGTTCGCTTTACTGAGTTCCTGCAGGATACGCAACGAATCGGCCGCGGTGTGATCGTGGGCCAGACCGGCTGGGAAGGCGTCCTGGACAACAACAAGAATGCTTATGCTTCCGAGTTTGTTCAGACGACGCGTTTCATCACCGCCTTCCCGACGTCGATGACGCCGACGGCATTTGTGGATCAACTGAACACCCGCGCCGGCAATGTTCTGACGCCTGCGCAAAGGACGACAGCAATTGGCTTGTTTGGCGGAGCGGGCAACACCACGAATACAAATGCGCGCGCTCAGGCGGTGCGGCAAGTTGCCGAGAACCCAACCCTGAGCACAAATGAATTCAATCGTGCGTTCGTGTTGGCTCAGTACTTTGGCTACCTGCGTCGCAATCCGAACGATGCGCCGGATGCGGACTATACCGGTTTTGATTTCTGGTTGACCAAACTAAATCAGGCCAACGGAAATTACATCAATGCTGAAATGGTCAAGGCGTTCATTACGGCAACGGAATACCGGCAGCGAGTCGGCGCGCCATAATGGAATAGACGCTACTAATACTAAAGCGGCCGTCCAGGTGGGCGGCCGTTTTCGGGAAACGCGGGCGCCCTCGCTCCCAGCCTCAGGGCGCCCGTTCACAAATGGCTGTAACGCAATGGCTATCGCTGCTCCATCAATTCGATGAAGCGATTGAAATGATGTGCCGCGTCGTGCGGACCAGGTGCGGCTTCCGGGTGATATTGGACAGAGATAATCGGCAGAGTTTTGTGACGCATGCCTTCGACGCATTTGTCGTTGAGGTTGATGTGGGTAACCTCGACTTCGGGCGGCAGCGTCTCGGCTTTTACCGCAAAGCCATGGTTGTGTGAAGTGATCTCGACATGGCCGTCACTAAAATCTTTGACTGGTTGATTGCCGCCGCGATGACCGAACATCAACTTAAAGGTTTCACCGCCGAAGGCGCGCCCGAGCAATTGATGGCCAAAGCAAATTCCGAACGTCGGCGTGCCTGATTGCGCGACGCGTTTTACCTCTTCAACTTCTCTGGTCATCGAAGCCGGATCGCCAGGGCCGTTCGAAAGGAAGATTCCGTTGGGCTTCATCGCCAGCACTTCAGCAGCCGGAGTTGAAGCCGGAACCACGGTGACGCGGCAGCCCGCTTGCGACAGTTCGCGCAGGGAATTTGTCTTCACGCCAAAGTCAAAGCAGACGACGTGGAAACGTTCCGCGCCTTGCGCCGGAAATTCATAAGCCTTGTCCGTGGTGACTACGCTGGCGAGTTCGCGGTTCTCCATCGGCGGTGATTGACGCGCTTTCTCGATGACGGCGTCGGCGTCGCTGTCGATGGTTGAGAGACAAGCGCGCATCGCGCCTTTGTCGCGAATGTGACGCACCAAAGCGCGCGTGTCGATGTGATCGATGGCGACGATGTTCCAGCGCTTGAGGTAAGCGTCCAGCGATTCTTCAGAGCGCCAATTCGAGGCGACGCGGCTGGCTTCGCGCACCACAAATCCTTCGACCCACGGCCGCGACGATTCAGTGTCCTCATCGTTTACCCCGTAGTTACCGATCAGCGGATAGGTCATGCAGACGATCTGGCCGGCGTAGGATGGATCAGTCAGCACTTCCTGATAACCTGACATGGAAGTGTTGAAGACCATCTCGCCGCAGGTCTCGCCTTCGGCGGCCCATGAGCGTCCGCGGAAAACGCGGCCGTCTTCAAGGGCAAGAATTGCGTGGTTGGTTGTGCTCATCATTCAGTTGTGTCAGAAGCCCGACCGTAAGGGAGGGCCTGTTGCTCAAGTGGCCCTCCCTGTTCCGACACTCGTTCATCCTCCGAGATTAATACTAAATCCACTGCCACCGCTTCCCGATTGAGACGGGAAAAAAGGCTTCAGCAAACCGGCGAGCGCGGCGAGATTGCGCGTCTGAATCAACAACTCACCCGGCCCACTGAATTCGGCGACGATGCCTTCGCCGCTAACCATGCTGCGAAAGAAACCGGCCGCCGCCTTGCGCAGAGTGTATTGCGTGGTGCCTTCCCAGGCGACGAGGTGGCCCGTGTCGACGACGTAGCGTTCGCCGGGCGCCAGCGTCTTGCGATGAATGGCGCCGAAGGATGAAACCAGCAGAAGGCCTTGGCCCTGGACCATCAGCACGAACAGGCCTTCGCCGCCGAAGAATGATTTCGCGCCGCCCCACTTAGTATCGACCACGAGACTGGCGTCGCCGGCGAGATAGGAACTCGATTGCACAAAGAAAGTTTGGTTGTGCAGTTCGATGGCCGCGATGTCACCGGGCGCGCCGGGCGCCAGCGTGACTTCGCCCGGACCGCCACGCGCCGTAAAGGTTGAAACGAAAGCGGATTCGCCTCCGGCGGCGCGCTTCAAAGCGCCCAGCAATCCGCCCTTCATCTGCGACTGCAATTCGATATTGGCAGACATCGATACCATCGCGCCGGCTTCTGCCATGATCGATTGTTCAGCTTGCAGTTGAAGGATGGCCAGCGAGAACGCGGGCTGATGCTCGATTTGATAACTGTAGCCGCGGCCCATTCCCTGGCCGTCGCTGTCGATGTTGATTGAATGCGTTGGCGCGGCGGCTTCGATACGCGTGCCGCAACGGCCGCAGAAGGTGCCGCCGGGTGCGATAGCCGCGCCGCAGTTTGGACAGTTCATTTTTATCTGGTTCCTGGTCGCGAAGGGTTGAAAAGACTATTTGTCATTTGTCATTTGATATTTCTCATTCGCGAATTCAATTTGGAAGTGCAACAGATTAGCGTTGGCTGCTCCGCCCCGTTAGGGGCGGGATGTTTATAACCTCAGCGCCCTTGTCCTGAATCAGCGCTCCGTAGGAGCGCAACGTTTTGCGCGACGTGTGCACATGTCGCTCCTAAAGGAGCGAGATAGTTTACGACCCCGGCCGCTATAAACATCTCACTCCTCTGGAGCGAAGCCAATACCCAAAGTTGCACTTCAAACTTGAATCCACCATTTGTCATTGGGAGGAATGAATACCCCGTCTTCAAATGAACAAATGAGAAATCTCAAATAACAAATGGCAAATAATCTTTTTCCGTCAACCCACCCGTCAGTGCCTTCCGCCAACCGCTTCCTGCCGTTTGCCTTTCAGAAATTGCTGCGCCTCGTTCAGCCAACGCTTTTCGGTTCGATACTTATACGCCGGAGCTGTCTTCACCGCTTCGATGCAGGCCTGCATTGAGCTGGTCGCTTCCTGATTGTCACCCATGCCGGCGTGCGCACGCCCTATCAGATAGAGACCTTCGGGGTCGTTCTCACGCCGCGCGAGAAATCTCTGCAACGCGTCGCGCGCGTCTGCATATTGGCCGGCGGCAATGTAAGTCGAGCCAATCTCGCGCCAGATTTCATTCTGAGAGTGCGACTGATCGCGCACCACTACCTGTTCGAAGTGGCTGATCGCTTCCGGTAGACGGCCCTGTGCGCGCGCGATCCGGCCGAGTTGATAATGAGCGTCCAGTTCGTCCGGATCGATTTCAATGGCCCGCTGGAAACGCTCGCGCGCTTCGCCGAGTTCACCGCGCTGTTGATGAATCAAGCCGAGATTGTAATGGGCCGATGAATCACGCGGATTGATGGTGGCCGCTTCGAGATTCTGCTTAAAAGCCGCGCGCGCCCTTTGCGTGCTGACGATGTCGTTGAAATATCCGCGCAGCAGCAGGAACGCAAACACCAGCAGAAAGGGCGAGCCCACTATGTGGCCGAACAGCGGATAAAGAATGAGCGATAGCGGAAAGCTGATGACTCCGGCCAGGGCCAGGATGGCGATGGAACGCAGTATCGAAACTCTGAAATGCACGCGCACCGCAGCCACGAAACCGACGATTATCAAAGGCAACCTGACGGTCATGAACAGATTGTTTGAGATGTAAACAGGATCGCTTAGCTGCGCTTTCAGGATGACCAATTGTTCCGGCGACAGGGAAAACAGCTGCACCATCGCGCGCATCTGTTCGGTGTTCTGCGATTGCATGACGCTGGCAACGTAAGCTGCCTGAATTCCACTAAAGTGCAGAAACGCCGCGCACAGCAAGGCAATCAGGTAGACGCCACTGTAAACATAGAGGCAAACAGACGACAGCGAGCCGTACTCCTGTTGCAGCACCACGCCGAAGCTGCCGCGCCGATCGAACAGATTGGCAACCAGGGTGATCACCGGAACGATCACGATGGCGATAATCAGGATGGGCGCGACACCACGAAATAACAGGTTGCTCACAATCCTGGGACTCGGCTTTAGGATGGCGTGATTACCAGCCAAAAGTTCAATCAGGAACGAGCCGGCCAACTGCACGACGTACGCTGACAGCACTGCCGGGCCGAGCCGGCCGCGATCGCGCACTTCGCGCATGCCGCGGAACGGCGCGTAGAAAATCATGCCCATCATTTTCAGCCAGTCAGTCATTAGGTGGCACAGACTTTAGTCTGTGTTGCTCCTCATATCGCACAGACTAAAGTCTGTGCCACTGATTTACCGGTCGTCGTCATCCGGACCGTCATCATCGCGCCGATAATTTGCGCCGGGCGGCACGCCGCGGTTGTTCGCATCGCGCGTTATCATTTTCGCCGAAGTCAAAGGCCAATAGCGAAACAGCGCTTTACCGTAGATGTACTTCTTGGGCACAAGTCCCCAAATGCGCGAGTCGCTGGAATTGTCCCGGTTGTCGCCCATCACGAAATAATAGCCCGGCTTCACATAAGTCGGCTGGCGATTATAGGGGTTCATGTTCAAGTGCGGATCGAGATAGCTCTCGTCGAGATCGCGGCCGTTGACTCGCACGTGTCCCTCGTGCATTTCGACCGTATCTCCCGGCAGGCCAATCACGCGCTTGATATAGCTTTTCGAGGGATCGTCGGGAAACCAAAAGACCACGATGTCGCCGCGATAAATGTGCGGCGCCCACTTGTAGTCATCGTAATAAACCAGCTTGTTGACAAAGATGCGTTCGCCGTCATGCAGGTAAGGCAACATCGAAGTGCCTTCGACTTTCACCGGCTGGATAATGAACACCATTACCAGCGCCAGCACCATCAGCGCAAAGATCAGATCGCGCACAAGCAGTCTCGATTCCTGCCACATGTGCTTGCGCGCTGCGTCCCTGGGCCGCTGAACTTCGATATCGCGATCGTCGTCAGGGTGAATTGTGCCGAAAGGAGGCGGCTGGTTGAATTGCTTGCCGAGCATGGTTTTCAAATCAAGCCTGCGAAGTCGCCGACGGCTGGACGCGACCGCACCATTTTGATGTCATCGAGGTTATCCGTCGTTTGCTTTCATTGTCAAACCAATCACCATCGCAGTTTGCCCCTCAGGTTTGCAAAAGCTTGACACGTTCGATTGGCGCTCACTATCATCCGATGCAGCATTCGTCACAACCTTTTTCGCATTTGAAACTCAATCATTGGTCGCTGAGACCGGAGGCTACGTCCTTGATTAAACTCGATATCATCAATCGCCTTGCTGAAGAGACCGGCATCCCCAAATTGAAAGCCGAACAGGCCGTTGAGGCGCTTTTCAGTTCGATGAAAGACGCGCTGGCCCGCGGCGATCGGATCGAGTTGCGTGGCTTTGGCGTTTTTATCGTCAAGCCCCGCAAGCGCGGCGTGGGACGGAATCCTCGCACAGGTGAAGAGGTGGCCATCCCTTCAGGGAAAACCATCCGCTTTAAGCCGGGCAAGGAACTGCATGGCCACGGCTTTGCGGACGATGATTCGGATGCGGATGCGGATGGCGATGAGTGAGTACGCGGGATCCAATTCTCCCGTCAACTGTAGCGATTTGAAATCAGCGTCGTCAGGCGCTCAAGGTTGATAGAAGCCGCGCTCCGATAAGTTAGTCGCGCGAATGAAAAGCACTGCTTTCATTCGCGCGGCTTGTGTTTTGAAGGCGCTACACAGACTATAAACATCCGGTGCCCGCGGCACTTATGTGATTTTTCATGAGCGAATCAACTAAAGACTTTTTAACCGGGAGCGCGTCAACACTTTCGATGGATCGTGTCATCGCCAAACCGTCGGCTCGCCAATGGCTCCTGCACACGGCTCTGTTCCTACTCACTCTTGGCACTACTACCATCTGTGGCATTTGGATGATTGGCGATCTCGATGGCGCGGGCTTGAATCAGTCTGTCAACGGAGGTGGATTGGTGCCGGCGTTTCTGGTGGCGTACGTGGTGACGGTGATGCGAATCGTGCGCTTTGCCTTTGCGCATCCGTCGGTGCTGGCCGACGGCCTGCTGTTTTCAGGATCGCTCCTGACCATTCTGGTAGCGCACGAATCAGGTCACTATGTGTTCTGTCGTTATTATGGAGTTGATGCCACGCTGCCATTTTTTATCCCGCAACCGCCGCTTTTGATTCCGGGAACCTTCGGCGCATTCATTCGCATGAAATCGCCGGTGCCTTCGCGCCGGGCGCTTTTTGATATCGGGTTGGCCGGGCCGCTGGCCGGCTTTATCGTAATCGTGCCGGTCGCGTTTCTGGCAGTCCTTACTCTGCATCATGCGCCTTTGGTCGCCGGTCAGGGCGCCCCCAGTGGCGGCGTGATCACCTTCAACGATCCGCTGCTGTTCCGTCTGATTGCGCGTTGGTTCAAAGTCGATCTGGACAACTCTGTGGCCAACTCGTTTTATTTGGCGGCCTGGGTCGGCGCATTGGTGACGAGCCTTAACCTGATGCCGGTGGGCCAACTCGACGGCGGCCACGGGACCTTCGCAGTCTTTGGCAAGACCGCTCACCGTTGGATCGCCCGCATAGTATTTTTCGCCATGGGCACGCTTTCGGTTCTGGGATGGTTTTGGCACGGCAGTCCAGCCTGGATTCTGTTTGTGGTTCTGCTGGCTTTCATGTTGCGCGTGGGGCATCCCGAGCCGCAGCAAATGGAACCGCTCGGCATGCCGCGCATTATTATCGGCGTGGTGACACTGATTGTGTTTGCCCTGTGCTTTTTGCCGTTTCCGATTACTTTCAGTTAATTAAGAAGGGAACCTCATGCGTCGATTATTGTTCGCCGTCTTCGCATTGATCAGTCTGGCTTTTGTTGCGATTGCTCAACCAAAGAAATCTGCGGATCAGATACTGATTGACTACGAGAAACAATCATGGGAATCGGTAAAGCAAAAGGACTACAAGAAATTCGAGAGCTTTGTCGCCGATGACTTTGTCGACATTTTTTCCAACGGACAGGTCGTTAACAAGCAGGAGCTGCTGCAGAAATACATTCGCGGCGTCGACCTCATCGACTATTCGCTTAGTAAGTTTCGCGTAGTTATGTTGGACAAGGATGCCGCCGTTGTGGTCTACGAGGCGGTGGCGCACGGGTCAGAAAGCCAGACGACGGCCCATGAGATCGAGAAAGGCAAAGTCACTGCGATTCACGTCGCAGTTACGTCTGCCTGGGCCAGGCGGAACGGGCGCTGGCTGAATGTTTTCTATCGCGAGAACGATCTCAAGTAAGTCAAAAAGGAAAGAGACAAGCATTCAATGAAATGCACCATCGTACTTGTGGCAATTGCTCTGTCGGGTTTCAGTGCTCTGGGAAAAGTGCCGACGGTCCCGCAGGCCGACGCCATCGAATCGATCCGGCAGCATTACGCCACGATTAACCAGAACGTTGCGCGCTACCGGCGGGTGAAGAAGAACCTTTCGGGCTTTTCAGCCGAAGGCGGCGAGCTGAATGCGTTCTTCCACGGTCCCACCGTGATGAAAATGGTCGCGACCTTCTTTGGCGAAACGGGACGCACCGTCGAGGAATACTACTTCTGGAATGGTCAATTGATCTTCATCCTGCAGACAGAGAATCGCTACGACAAACCTCTGTCCGGCAAGGTGGTTAAGAAGACCGAGAATCGCTTCTATTTCAAAGACGACAAGTTGATTCGTTGGCTTGATGAGAACGGCAAAGAGATCGCGTCCGACTCAGCTGAATATGCGCCGAAGCAGACTGATTATCTGAAAACGGCGAAACAATTTGTCGAGGGTGCGAATTCAAAAGCGGCTACGATTGAAAGCCAATAGTCTCACGCTCGGCGTCATTGCGCCGCCGGCAGTAACCCCTTTATCTCCCTCACCATCCGATTCACTTCTTCCTGATCCGCCAGCGCGATCATGAAAAATTTGTAGCCCTGGTGGAAACAGATCACGCCGTTGGCGAAAAGCCAGACGCCGTCGAGAAATGGGTTGCTTCCCAGCAGCCAGCTGATCGGTGCGCCTGAGATGCCCACGGGGTTCACGATCTGCGCAAACAACGTCGCGCCCATCGCGCAACTGAAGGCGCCTAGCAAAGGCGCGCCGACGTACTTGGCCATCTTGCGTTGAAATTCGACGCGCTCACGTTCGGCTTCGTCCAGTTCGCCGGCAGCAATCCGGGCTTCCTGCTTTTTCAAATACTCATCGAATTTTTCGCTCGCTTTTTTCAAGCCCCAGACCGGCAGCGCTGAGTGGGTCAGCCAGTGCGGATGCGTGCCGAGCAGGACGATATCCAGGCCGGGGAAGGCTGCGCCGGCGCGAATGCCGAGGACGAGCGAGGCCGTGACTACTGCGGCGGTGCCCGGGTTTTCCTTAATCCAATCTTTCGCTTTGGTCAGGCCCGCAGTTGCCGCTGCCGTAGCGCGCGTAGCTTTCACTCCCTGGCCGGCCATTTTGGCTGCGGAGCCGACATAACTCGCCGCGTCATCAAAAGCCTTTTCGGCTTTCTTGCCCGCTGGGCCAGCCGCATCGCGGATGACCTTGCCGGCATCAGTTGCCGCATCGCGTATGACTTTGCCGGCTTCCTTTGCGTGACGCTTTGCTTCGCCTGCCGCATGCCGCGCGTTTTCTTTCAGCTTGGGATCGCTGCTGAACGCCTCGGCCTCCTTACGCAGTTGTTCCGCGCCGTTAGCCAGTGTCTGCGCGCCTTTGCGCGCCGCATCGCCGGCGACGCGCGAGGCATCTTCAACAATGCCGCTGACGCCCAGTTTTTCATCGAGTTCGCGGGCCTTTTGTTTCGCGGCGCGCTGCAGGTCGTCAAATTTCTCTTTGTAGTCAGTCATATTACCCTCGACATCATTCTACGCCAGACGAAGAGTTTGAGTTCAGCGCAATTCGATGGCGCTTTGCGTCTTAGCGTGGCTTTCCCAAAAAATTGAGCCGGCGAGATGAAGGCCGCTAGCGCTGGGAGCGCGGGCGCCCTCGCCCGCAATGCTGGTGGAATCGTGGACGCTGGTGTTCCTTCGAGTATGTTTTTGACTAAAGGTGCGGACGAGGGCGTCCGCGTTCCCACGCCGGATTTTCCCGCCGCCTTTACTTTTCACGACATCCTTCTTACTTTTTGTCCATGACGAAGTGTCCGACATGCGGAAAGCCTGTTGATTACAAAGACAACCCCTGGCGGCCATTCTGCTCAGAGCGTTGCAAATTGATCGATTTCGATAAGTGGACCAGCGAGGAATATCGCGTGCCCGGACAGAGAATTAATCCGGCCGAGATGCCGGCACAGCCTGCAGCGCGCGATAATGATGAAGACAATAGTTCGAATGTCTAAACGCACAACATCCCGGGTTGGATTGTTCTCTCTGCTTTTGCTCCTTTTAGCCGGCGCTTGCGCCAAACGGCCGAAGGCTGCCGGAACCTGGGTCGTGGGCCGTAATCCCGCCGCGAAACTTGCCGATTACAAGGGCAAGGTTGTGGTGCTCGACTTTTATGCAACCTGGTGCGAACCCTGCCGGGCCGAAACACCGCGGCTGGTCCAGTTGCAGAAGGAGCATGGCGCCAGCGGATTGCAGGTTATTGGATTGAACGTCGGTGGCGAGGACGATCGTCCGGAGGTGCCGGCGTTTGCGAAAGAATTCGGTATCGAATATCCGCTTGGCTTTCCCGACGACGATTTAGTGGATCAATACCTGTCTGATAATCAAAATATTCCGCAGGCGTTCGTTTTTGATCGCAATGGCGATCTGGTAAAGCGCTTTATCGGCTACAGCGCGACGTCCGACGCCGAACTCGAGCGCGTCGTCAAAGGCGCATTGGCAACAGGTCCCCTGGCGCAACAAACGAAATGATCAGAGAGAAGCTAATCAAGAAAGGTGTCGGCGCTCATCACAAATTTCGCTGGCGCAGTCATGAGCCTTCGCGCATCGAAGGCCTCAGCGACGCAGTCTTCGGTTTCGCCGTAACGCTGCTGGTCGTGTCCCTGGAAGTGCCCAAGACTTTCGCGGAGATGATGGATGCCATCCGCGGCTTCGGCGCCTTCGCTATTTCGTTCACGCTGTTGCTGGTCGTCTGGTACACGCAGTACAAATTCTTTCGTCGCTACGCGCTGCAGGACAATCTGACCATCGTCTTGAATGCGATGCTTTTGTTTGTCGTCCTATTCTATGTCTATCCGCTGAAGTTCGTTTTCACGTTTCTCATCAGCATGTTCACCGGGCACAAGGGTGAGATTCGGCTGGCCAACGGTACGACGATCGCCATGGTGGAAAATGTCGATCAGGTGGCGAGCCTGATGGTGATCTTCAGCGTCGGCTACCTCGCCGTCTTCGGCCTGTTTGTGCTCTTGTATTGGCACGCTTACCGCCGGCGCGAGCAGCTGGAACTAAATGAGCTGGAAATCTTTGACACGCGCGCCGACGTTCGCGAGAGTGCACTGAATGCGGCGATCGCCGCCGTCTCGATCGTGCTGGGTCTGGCGCGATATGCTTCGTTATCAGGGATGACCTATATGCTTTGTCCGATCGTCATGACCACGCATGGCATGATGACCGGCAGGAAGCGGCGTGTGCTTGAAGAACGCCTCGGCTTCCACGAAAACACAATGTTCGAGCCGACCTGCTTGTAGCGCAAATTGTTAATTTGCGTCTGGTCGCAACCACGCGTCACGTTGGAAAATCCGCAAGTTAACAACTTGCGCTACTCAGTTTTTGAAAACCAAGGATGCGGATTCAATTGAATCTCTGGCCGGCGTTGGCTTTCGTCGGAGTGCTGTTGTCCTGGTTGGCCTTCGCGCTCACGTTTCTGCTTCATAAGAAACCGCCCGCGCCTCCGGATAAGAAGCGTGATCCAGCTTCGTTTACCGGAGTTGCTCTTCAGGGTCTGAGTTATGCGCTACTTTGGATGTTCAAGCGCGAATGGTTCACGCCGATATTTGGATCGGGAAAGTTAGTTGAGATTGTCTTGACCGTGGTAGCGGTCCTGCTGGCGTCTGCTTCAGTATGGTTTTGCGCCGCTGCGCTCCGCACGCTGGGCGTTCAATGGAGTCTGGCGGCGCGCGTCGTCGAAGGACACAAGTTGGTAACACAGGGGCCGTATAGTATCGTGCGTAATCCGATCTATACCGGAATGTTGGGGATGCTGTTGGCGACGGGACTTGCCGTCAGTCACTGGATCGGCCTGGTATTCGCTATTCTGGTTTTTGCGATTGGAACTTTTATTCGCGTCAGCCGTGAAGAAAGGCTCTTGCGGGAAATGTTCGGGCGCGAGTTCGATGATTATGCGCAAAGAGTTCGCGCCGTGATTCCGTTTCTGGCCTGATTGGTTGGGAGGCGTTCCTCCCCTGTTTCTTAATTAAATGCAGAGAATGGGCAGGGAGACCCTGTCCTTACAAATGAGAAAAGCAAAGATATTAGCGACGATTGGTCCCGCCTCGCGTGACCCACAGATTTTTGAAGCAATGCTGGCGGCGGGCGCCGATGGCGTGCGCATAAACATGTCGCACGGAACCTATGAAGAGAAGGCCGCTGACATTCAACGTGCCCGCGCCGTGGCGGGAAAAATGGATCGGCCCCTGGCGGTGCTGGTTGACTTGTCAGGCCCGAAAATTCGCACACGCTCTTTGAAAGACCATCAGCAGGTTGAGTTGAAGGCCGCGCAGGTCTTCACCATTACCACGCGAAATGTTGAAGGCGATAACACCCAGGTTGCGACCAATTACGACGGCATGCCGCAGGACGTCCATCCCGGCGCCCGCATCCTGGTCGACGACGGCGCGATCGAGTTACGCGTCGAGAAAACTACGGCGACGGACGTCGTGACTCGTGTGATTAACGGCGGCATGCTCGGCGAACGGAAGGGAATCAACCTGCCGGGCATCAAGCTGCCGATCCCTTCGCTGACGGAAAAGGATCGCGAAGATTTGAAGTGGGCCGCACAGCAGGATGTCGATTACTTCGCCTTGTCGTTTGTGCGTAGCGGCAAAGACTGTGAGGTCGCCAAGGAATTGATCAAGCGCGCGGGCAGCTCAGCGCCGCTAATCGCCAAGATTGAAAAGGCCGAGGCCATCGATCATCTCGACGAAGTTATCGCGGCCGCCGATGGAGTCATGGTGGCGCGCGGCGATCTCGGTGTCGAGACCAGCGTCGAACAGGTGCCGGTCTATCAAAAGCAAATCATCGAGCAGGCCAATGCTGCGGGCAAGCTGGTGATTACGGCCACCCAGATGCTGCAATCGATGGTTTCAAATCCGCGGCCGACGCGTGCCGAAGCGACCGATGTGGCGAATGCTGTCTGGGACGGATCTGACTGTTTGATGTTGTCGGGCGAAACCGCCACCGGCGATTATCCCGTCGCGGCAATCTCGACGATGGCGCGCATTATTGAAACCGCTGAGACCCGGCGAGAAAAGCGTTCCATCATCAACAAACTCGTAGGCCGCCAGACCGGCCGCGTCAGCCGCGCATTGTGCGAGGCAGCGGCCTTTGCCGGCGATGAGATGAACGCGCGATTGATTGCCGTCTTTACCGAATCAGGTTTGATGGCGCGGCGGCTCTCTTCTTTGCGGCCGGATCAGCGAATTATCGCGCTCACCTCGTCGCGCGAAGTGATGAATGAGTTGTCGGTAATTTGGGGAGTCGAAACGGTTTTGGTAACACCCTCGAGGAGCACCGAAGAACTCCTGAAGATTGGCGAACAAGCATTGCTGCAAGCGGACCTGGTCGATCTGGGCGAAACGATCGTAATTATGGCAGGCAGGCTTTCCGGGCTTGGTCTATCGAGTTCGGTGACGCTCTATAAGGTCGAGGGAGATATTCACGAGACGGTCTAGTTAGTCTGTGCCGAAGCCTGGCCCAGACGCTCTTTTTCTTTCTTCGCTTTCTGTTTTCGCAACTCACCTTCGGACATTTGCGGGTCGCGCCAGTTGTCGAGGATGCCGACCTGGTGGACACATTGAATGGTGCAGGTAGGCGCGCACCATTTCTCGGTCTGGTATTCCCGCTTGAAGTCTTCCATGGTGTAATCCTCGAGCGGGATGCCGGGATAGCCGCGTTGCTGCGAACACCAGTGGACCTTGCCGTCCTCGCAAATGTATAGATAGCGCGAGCCTGAGCGGCAGCGCCATTCGTAGGGCTTGCCTTCGGCAATCGTGTCCTGGAACCAGTTCAATCGCGCGTGATCCTTGTTGCCGAGTTTCTTGACGGCGTGAAAGATCTGCTTTTCTTTTTCGGTGAGCGGCTTTAGGGTGCCGTCGTCATCGTGAATCACACCGACGGTGGTCGAGAAACCCAGCTCGACCGCCCGCTGAGCCACGGTCAAAGCATCTTCAGGGTTCTTGATGCCGCCGCCGATCACGGAATTGATGTTGATATGAAAGTCGGCGTGCTCAGCCAAATAACGAAGCTTCTTATCCAGCACGCGTAGACTCTTGCGCGATACTTCATCCGGATTGACGTTGTCGATGCTGATTTGCAGGTACTCGAGGCCGACCTCGTTCAGCCGCTTGATGCGGTCCGGGGTGAAGTAATAGCCGTTGGAAATCAGTCCGGCAATCATCCCGTGCGAACGTATGTGGCTGATGAGCTGATCGAGGTCAGGATGCATCATCGGCTCGCCGCCTGAGATGGTGACCACGGAAGTGTTCAGTTCGGCCAGCTTGTCCAGCCGTTTCTTCATCACGTCGAGCGGCACTGGCTTGGAAACCTGATCGTATTCGTTGCAGTAACCGCAGGCGAGATTGCAGCGGCGCATGGGAATGATGTGCGCCAGCACGACATGGTTCGTCGACAACAGCGCCTTGGAAATGAACGCTGCCTCGCGAAGTTTTAACCTGAGAAAAGTTGTCGGCCGCACTGCTTTAGGTGAAAAGAATATTCTGAGGGCGGTTGTAGCGCAAGTTATTAACTCGCGCGCTCAAAGAACTGAATCGCAAATTAGCAAGTTGCGCTACAAAAACGAAGGGCTTCAGTTGCCCGAAGCCCTTCGCCTGAATGCGATGAAAAATCGCTCTTAGCCCTTGATTCGCTTGACGCTGGAATCGAGATCCAGCTTGAACGTGCTCATGGGGATGTCGCCATTCCGGCTGACGTTGCTCAGACGCATGGTCGTCGAGTCATCGTTCTTCTCGACCATCTTGGTCTGTACCGGCATGCCGTTGTCATCGACCCATAGCTCAATGTACTTATAGCTGGCCGCAGTCTTGGGAATCGCTTTCAGGTGCGTAGTGTGAACCCCGCCCCAGATGGTTTCCTCACGCTGGTCCTGGAAGTCTCCAAAGCGAGAGCGCAGCTGCGCAGCCGACATGTTCAGGAGCGCCAACACGTCATTGTCTTTTTTATTGTTGACTGAAGCCGTCTTGCCTTCGATTAGCTGCTTCAAACGCGGCCGATAGAGCATGTAGGCGCCATTGGCCACCACGAGAATTTCCTGCTGCGGCTTATTCCAATCAAGCCGCACAAACGAAGCCGCGCGGCCGCCGGCCGGGATGTAGCGCACCGTGCCGTAGTATTTGTCCGAGTCGCGCAGCTGCGAGTTGTACTTCTCCATGCTGATATCAGCACTCAGGGTCTTTAGGTTCTGCCGGTTCTTCTCCATCTTCGAAAGGATCGAACTGACCAGTCCAGCCTGGGCTTTCGCGGTCGGAAGAGGAATCGCGACCAGTGCCGCCAACATCAGGGCAATTAGTGTCGGGGGTACAAGTTTTTTCATCATTACTCCTTCAAAACTTAAGGCCCGCGTGGGCCCCTTATGCAAAACCGTGAGCACGCTTCAACCGATGCGCTCTCACGGTAAATTAATCTGTGAATTATAAAGCATGATCACCGTATGTCAACCTCATATGCAACCACCTTGCCGAACTCCCCAATCCTCGGTCGCAACGGGTAAACCACCTCGCAGTAGGTGCACTTGAGTTGATCTTTGGCGCGGCGAACAACTTCGCTTTCAGCTTTATCTCCCTGTTTCTCAACAAGATCGGCCGTCAAGATCGTCACCGTGTGGAGCGGTGGCTGACTCGCGAACCAGCTCTTCGGCGTAAGGAAAATAAAAGCAAGGATCAACACGCAAAGCACATCCCATTGCCAGGATGTCCGCGAATAGTTCCAAAAGACGATTTTTTTGGCAGTGTCCGAGATAAAACCCATCTTGCGTCTCTCAGATATTCTTAGTCATTTCGTGAGGCTATACGATATGACCGTCACGCATTTGGATGATCCTTTGGCAGGCCGCGGCTGCCTCGGGATTGTGTGTAATCATCAGGATTGTCTGATTGAATCGATCGTTCAGTTCGCGAAACATTTTCAAAACGATCTCAGAATTCTCGGTGTCGAGATTGCCGGTCGGTTCGTCGGCCAGAACGATTGCCGGGCGGTTGACGACCGCGCGAGCCAGAGCCACGCGCTGTTGCTCGCCGCCGGAAAGTTCCAGCGGTTTGTGGTGCATCTTGTCTTCCAGGCGCAGCATGCGCAGGATTTCGCGGCGCCGGTCGGGATCGTCTGCGCCGTTTCCGTGAATTCTTTCGGCCAGCCGCAGATTGCCTTCGGCAGTTAAGGTAGGAAAAAGATTGAATCGCTGAAAGACGAAGCCGATTTTGCGGCGGCGAATGTCCGTACGCTTTGCGTCTGATGCCGCCGTCAGATCTTCGCCATCGACTACGATGCGTCCTTTCGTCGGGGTCAGCAGTCCGCCGAGCAAATGCAGCATCGTGGACTTGCCACAACCTGAGGGACCCATGATGGCGATGAAGTCGCCTTCCTCCACAGTCAGCGATACACCACGCAAAGCAGGAACGTCCACTTTGCCCACGCGATAAGTCTTTTCGAGATTGTCAGCTTTAAGCTTTCCAGCACATTGGGATCCTAAGCTTAGAATTCCACGTGGACAAGTTGT